>ERZ824480.294-NODE-294-length-73078-cov-9.784849_pt1 | contig 73078 bp, 80 predicted proteins | sample MGYA00519861_ERZ824480 | MGnify/ENA primary metagenome ERZ824480 (study PRJEB31778, sample SAMEA3449152) | human gut metagenome | biome: human gut; feature: human-associated habitat; material: faeces | place: United Kingdom | collected 2010/2012 ... | reverse complement strand
CCGGAGGAAAACATGGTCAGGCAAAAGTGTAGCGGTATTAGGCGCAGCTATTTAGCCTTTGCCTTATGTTTATTGCTGTTGGTGATAATGAGCGGCGCATGGGCATTGAAACTGGCCAGGGACAAATAACCTGAATGGAAAAATCAAAGCAGAGGTCTGCATTCAGACTTCTGCTTTTTTTACGATAGTTATACAATCCTGCTGCTTGCTTCCCTTCGGTTCAAATCATACAAAACGCAAATTATTTGGCGCAAACAATAATAAATCAATATTTATACATTCTGATTTGCAGAAAAAAACTCATCTAAATCACAGTTTTACAATAATCACCTTAGAGCCAACACCACGAAAATAATAATAAAATACCATTCATTTCCTCATCAAATGCAATGCAAATTGCAACATTGAAATATATATACACCAAACTTAATCAATGCCGGGTCAAATTCCGAATATCACGCAAAAACAAAATATCCTGGTGATATAATATTTTAAAAAACCTATTATTTCGACTTAAGCATAAAGGATATTGTATATTACTAAAGGAATGATTGTATGAAACTAGGCAAAGAAACGTTATTAGCCGTGGCTATCGCCACATTAACTACCACCAGTGCCTTCGCCGATGTTGACGGTGGTAGCGGCAAAATAACCTTCACGGGTACCATTATTAATGCCCCTTGCGCCATTGAACCTGACGATATTGACAAGCAGGTTGAGCTGGGTGAAGTTCCTGCCAGCTATATCAATACTAACGGACATTCTGATGCGGTTGACTCCAGCCTTCACTTAGTCAATTGCGATCTGCCACACTCAAATAATGGCAGCGATGTACCTGTGTCCAAAGTTGATGTCACATTTAACAGTGACAGCGTTACAACTGAAGATACCAGCCTGCTTAGCAATACTTTTGCCAGTGGTGCAACAAATGTTGGCGTACGCCTTCTGGACAAAACAAGCACGAAGATTACTCTGGGGACCGCAAAAACCATTGATCTAAGTGCAGGATCAGCGACTCAAATCCTTCCATTCCAAGCCTATATGGAAAAAATTGGCGCAACGGATGTCACCGTGGGCGCTGTCGCCGCGACGGCAACCTACAGACTTACCTATAAGTAGTCACATAATGGTGGCCGGATGGCCACCCTATAACACTTGCAACGCTTGGGTATAGGTAAGGATTGCCATGAATACCTGCAAGGTCGTGGCCTATGGATGTGGGCTACTGTTGTCATTTTCCACTCTGGCCGTCGAATTCAACCTGAATGTACTGGATAAATCCATGCGTAGCAGTGTGGATCTCTCACTACTAAAAGATGATTTCTCAATTGCCCCTGGGAACTACTTTGTCACAATTGCTGTGAATAAAAACCAAATCTCCTCTGGCCGCCAACTGAGCTGGGGGGAAAAAGGTGAAGGTGTTGCAGTCTGTATTCCTACCGATCTTGCCGAGCAATTGGGGTTAAAAGAGAAAATTTTACGTTCCCTGCCAATGCAGAACAATTGCGTAGATTTCACCGCATACGCCGACATTGCGTTTACGCTAGACATTGCGAATCAACACCTGGATATTAGTATTCCGCAAGTATTAATGGCATGGAAATCAGAGAGCTGGATGCCGCCATCCACCTGGGATCACGGCGTAAATGGCTTGCTCTTCGACTACAACTTATTTGCCAGCACTTATCGTCCCGATCGGGGTAAAAGTACAGAAAATATAAACTCCTACGGTGCTGCTGGCCTGAATATGGGCGCATGGCGCTTACGTAGCGATTACCAGGTAAGCCAAAATCGCAACGACGAAAACACTCAAACAACACGGAGCATTTCGCGAACCTATCTTTTTCGCCCACTCCCTTCACTGGGTGCCAAACTCACGCTGGGCGAGACGGATTTAAGCTCAAATATCTTTGATGGTTTTTCCTATAATGGCGCTGCTCTGGCCAGTGATGACCGCATGCTACCGTGGGAATTACGTGGCTATGCCCCACAAATCATCGGTCTCGCACAAACCAATGCAACCGTCACCGTCAGCCACTCCGGTCGCGTGATTTATCAAACAAAGGTTGCCCCTGGCCCCTTTGTCATTACCGATCTCAACCAATCGGTACAGGGTACGCTAGATGTTAAAATCACCGAGGAAGATGGCAGAACCAATACATTTCAGGTTTCTGCAGCATCCACGCCCTTCTTGACCCGCGAGGGGCAGGTCCGTTACAAAATCGCGGCAGGCCGTGCACGTCCGGACATCTCGCATTATGTGATCGATGAGACCTTTGCCAGTGGAGAAGCCTCGTGGGGAATATTGTCCAATACCTCGCTGTATGGCGGGATCCTCGCAGGAGGCAGCGATTATCGCTCTGCGGCACTCGGCATTGGGCAGAATATGCTATGGCTGGGCGCACTTTCATTTGACGTTACACGTGCCAGCAGCACTTTCGATGATGGTCATCAAGAAAACGGTCTCAGTTACCGACTGAACTACAGCAAACGCTTTGATGCGACAAACAGCCAGATTTCACTTGCGGCATATCGTTTCTCCGAACGTGAATTTCATAGCTATGCCAACTTTATCGCCCATCAGTACAACAATGCTGATACGCAGGACGAAAAGCAGACCGTAAGCATCGCCTTCAACCAGCCGATCGATCCTTTGCGGATGAATTTGTACGTCAGCGCACTACGCCAGCAATGGTGGGATGGCGACAGCTCTACTACCGCATCCGTAACTGCCGGATTTAATTTCGATATCGGTGACTGGAAAGGTTTATCGCTATCGACATCCTTCAGCACAACGCATTACGAAGAGAGTGATAACGATAAGCAGGTCTATGTTTCGCTCTCCGTTCCCTTCGACTTTGGTCGGCGGTTGAATTACGACATGCGCAATAGCAGCAACACCACTAACACTCTCTCATGGAATGATTCCTCCGATCCCCGTAATACCTGGGGCGTTTCCGCAGGAACCGCCACCGACAAGCCAGATAACGGCGCGCAATTCAGGGGCAACTACCAGCATACTACCCCTGCGGGCGAACTACAGTTCTCCGGAAGCTATGCTGCCAGCGACTACACCTCTGTCAGCGCCAGTTGGAGCGGTTCAATGACCGCCACGGGCAAAGGTATTGCCTTGCATCGTCGCAGTTTTGGTAATGAACCTCGAGTTATGATCGGTACAGATGGCGTGGCCGATATACCTGTTCAGGGAGATAGCAATCGCACCAACCGCCTCGGCTATGCGGTTGTACCGATGATATCCAGTTATCAACCCTCAACCATCGCCGTCAACATGAACGATCTCCCTGACGGCGTTACCGTTGATGAAACGATCACCCGACAAACCTGGACGGAAGGAGCTATCGGTTACAAAGCGCTGATATCCCGTGCAGGCAAAAATATTACCGTCGCCATCAGAATGGAAAATGGAGACTACCCGCCACTTGGCGCGATCGTTCGGCATATTGCCAGCAATACCGAAGTAGGAATGGTCAGTGAAGAAGGTCATGCCTGGCTTGGTGGTGTCGACAGTGGGCAACACTTTACAGTTCAATGGGGTGATAAAAAGACATGCACCTTCGCATTACCAGACACATTGGATATCACCACGCAAAACCTTATTTTACCTTGTCATTAATTAAGGATGAAAAATGACATTATTTAAAAAATTGCCAATAGTACTACTCGCCTTATCACTCACCTCTCAGGCGGCAATTCAACCTGACAGAACGCGGATAATATTTAACGGCAACGAAAAGGCCAGCAGCCTGAAAATCGAAAACCAGAGCGAGCAGCTGCCCTATCTGGCCTATTCATGGATTGAAGATGAAAAAGGTAATAAGGACGACACCTTTCTGGTTGCCCTGCCTCCAATCCAACGCTTAAATCCCAGCGCAATTTCACAAGTGAGGATCGTTAAGCAGGATAAAGCTCGCTCACTACCTCAGGATCGGGAAACGCTGTTCTATTTTAATGTCCGTGAAATTCCGCCTGCGCCAGAAAATAAGGGAAGCAATGCCATTGTGCAGATGGCCCTGCAATCTCGATTGAAATTGTTCTGGCGTCCAGCGGCTTTGAAGAAAAAGCCGGGTACTGAAGTTGAACTTCAGCTCAAAGTTAGCCAACAGGGAAATACGCTGTTGGTTAATAATCCTACCGCCTACTACATTACGTTGGCTTTTTTTGGCAAAGACAGCAAAAGCCAATTGTCAGGCTTTAGCAGTAAGATGATTGCCCCTTTTTCCTCTGTCACATTAAATGCCGGCGGTTATAACGGAAATGCGTTCGCACTAGGATATATGGATGATTATGGCGGACTGCGCATGCTGAACGTGAAATGCCATGGTCAATGCGATCTTATCGTGCCGGAGGCCAGAAAATGATCCGCACGCTACGGTTATTTCTGCTGTTAATATTCATCGCGCTCCCTTTTCGTTCAGCGCTGGCGGTTCACTGCTATCTGGGAGCCACCGGAGGTCCTGTTGAAGGTTATACCGCTATCGAACCGTTTGCAGTCCCTAACAACGCCAAACCCGGGGACAAAATATGGGAAAGCAACGATATAAAAATTCCCGTGTACTGTGATAACGCCACTTCCGATGATGGATATAGCGGTGAAAACGCCTATGCCTGGGTTAACCCCTATGCTTCTGTCAATGATACCTACTACCAGTTAGGTGTCACCTACGAAGGCGTTGATTATGACGCGACGCAAGGTGCTATCAGTATTGATACCCACCAGTGTATTGATAATCAGAAACTGAAGATCTATAACCCGGCGCAAATCAAAGCCAGCGGTTGGGAACATTATCTTTGCTCAGGTAATGCGGAAGATACACACTACTCGAGAACGTTTATCGCACGAATGCGCCTGTATGTAAAAGTCATCTCTATGCCTCCCCATGACTACACCAGTAGTATCGGCGATTATATTCTTGTGCAGTTTGATGGTGTTGGTGGTATCAACGTCAGCCCGGATGCCGCTAACCTGAAATATCATGTCACTGGATTAGATCAAATTCGAGTACTGGACTGTAGCGTAAAATTCAACATCTATCCGGAAAATCAGACCATTGACTTTGGCACCTTTAATAATATGGAAATCAATGCCAAAACCATGACCAAAAGTTTCTCCATCAAGACTATAAAGAATTTAAATGCAGACAGTGGATGTACTGATACATTCAAAGTTTCATCTTCATTCTATACTACTGAAGAATTAGCAGAAGATGATACTTCACTGAGAATAGGGAATGGCTTGCAATTAAAAATCCGTAATATGGAAGATAATACACTCTCCACCTACAACGCGTACGCAGAGTATGCCGAATTTGATACGGAATTATTGACCAGAGAGAAAAGTTATCAAGCAGAGTTAAGTCAAGTCGCTGGCGAGGCCGTTCAGACCGGACCATTTGAAACGGTAGTGTTATTTAAAATTAACTACAACTAAACAAAAAAAAGCCGATGGCATTGCATCGGCTTTTCTTCACCATGGCACTGTACGATTAGCTGGCTTTGCGCTCGTGCGCCTGACGGTAAGCCACCAGGTCTTCGATAGTCACCACCGCCATATTATGCTTGCCGGCAAATTCGATGCACTCTGGCGCACGCGCCATGGTGCCATCGTCGTTGGTCAGTTCGCACAGCACGCCTGCCGGTTTAAACCCTGCCAGCGTCATCAGGTCGATGGTCGCTTCAGTATGACCACCGCGGGTCAACACACCACCAGCTTGAGCACGCAGCGGGAACACGTGCCCCGGACGGTTCAGATCGGAAGGTTTAGCGCCATCCTTAATTGCCGCACGCACCGTAGTAACACGGTCTGCTGCGGAAACGCCGGTGGTCACGCCTTCTGCGGCTTCAATGGTCACGGTAAAACCGGTACCGTAAGCGCTGGTATTATTTTCCACCATCATTGGCAGATCGAGCTGTTTACGTCGGTCTTCAGTGATGCAAAGGCATACAATACCGCTACCGTGACGGATGGTCAGCGCCATCTGTTCTACGGTCATGGTTTCTGCCGGGAAAATCATATCGCCTTCGTTTTCACGGTCTTCGTCGTCAAGCACCATTACACCGCGTCCTTCACGCAGCGCAGACAGCGCATGTTCAACACGTTCGAAAGGCGTACCAAAAGAGGAAAGTAGCGTCTGATTCATGGTAAAAAAAACCTCACTAAAATTATGGTTACCAGAATCAGGGCAGTCTTAGGAGTACCGTCTAAGCGGCAAAAAAATAACGTGAGCGGGTCCATGCCCGACTGGATCGTTACTCTCTCCCATCCGGACTCTAACCGTCGGCCCCGGAATTACACCGGATCTGCTGACCTTTTTGCCGTAACAAAAAGCGCTCGCGGGCTTTCAACATCAGTTGATTTACCGCCGGTGGGGAATTTCGCCCCGCCCTGAGAATAAGCGAGTTAACTATAACGCTATTGATTACCTTCATCAACGCCTTTACTCGTCTTAGCTTCAAACAATTCTGGTTTATGCCTGTGCCAGTTCGCACTACAATAGGCAGCAACACGTACCAGTTCAGGGAAACCACAATGATTGACCCGAAAAAAATTGAGCAGATTGCTCGTCAGGTTCACGAGTCGATGCCGAAAGGGATCCGCGAGTTTGGCGAAGACGTCGAGAAGAAAATTCGTCAAACGCTGCAGTCACAGCTGACCCGTCTGGATCTGGTAAGCCGTGAAGAATTCGATGTACAGACTCAGGTTTTATTGCGCACACGTGAAAAGCTGGCGCTGCTTGAGCAACGTCTGACTGAGCTGGAATCGCGTGAAAAAACGGCAGAAGTTAAACCTGCCCCCGCGATCCCGTCAGTCGATCCGCAAGAGTAAAACAACAACGGGCCGCAAGGCCCGTTTTTCTGTTAGTGTTCCAGTTCTAGCTTCCTGGCTTCCGTCGCCTGCTGGCAGTACAGCGCATAACGTTTGCAAAACCAGCTACGATGTTCTTCATCCATGTTCCCGGTTATCGCCTGGATATCAACGGGATGGCCCTCAGCCTGCATTCTGGCAAAACTACGGGCCAGGAAATCGAAATTGTTCATTGAATACATATTGCTGTTCATGAGCATACCCTCCAGTTATTGAATATCTGCTAAGGCCATATGCTTTTTCTAATTTCAGTATTTCCCTGGATACGAAGTTATTCTGTACATATTGTGCGCAAAAAAACCGCCTGCTTCACAGTTTCCTACAAAATCTAAGAGGGGGATGAGCCCCTTTTCGGATTAAAGACCAGGGTAACGCATGTTATTGTAACGTCATGTAAAAGTAAGAGGTAAAACCATTACTTTTGACACGGACAGGGAACGCAGTAACAGGAGGAAACAACTTGGTATTATTCACGGATTATAACAGCCCCTACCTGTTTGCTATTTCATTTGTACTGTTGATTGGCCTACTGGAAATCATCTCTCTTATTTTTGGCCATTTTCTTTCAGGTGCGCTTGATGCTCACCTCGAACATTACGATGCCCTGACTTCCGGCAATATCGGCCAGGCGCTTCACTATCTCAATATCGGGCGGATCCCGGCACTGATCGTGCTGTGCTTACTCGCTGGCTTCTTTGGACTCTTCGGTATCCTCCTTCAGCATGGCTGGGTCACGCTGTGGCAAGCACCGCTCAGCAACCTGCTGCTTGCTCCGGTGAGTTTTATTCTTGCCGTCTTCGCCGTGCATTACAGCGGAAAAATCATTGCTCCCTGGCTGCCGCGGGATGAAACCACCGCCCTCGCTGAAGATGAATTTATCGGCAGCATGGCGATTATTACCGGACATTCCGCAAGTGCCGGAACCCCCTGCGAAGGCAAATTTAACGATAAGTTCGGGCAGACTCACTATGTGCTGCTGGAGCCTGAAGCGGGCAAAGAATTCAAAAAAGGAGACAAGGTGCTGATTATCTGCCGACTCTCCGCAACGCGTTACCTGGCCGAGCTAAACCCCTGGCCAAATGTTTTGTAATTTTTACTTTAAGGGAATAACACAATGGATGATGTTTTTGGCATGTTACCTTCATGGATGTTTACCGCCATTGTGGCGGTGGTCATCTTAGTAATTATCGGGATTATCTTTGCCCGCCTGTATCGCCGCGCGTCAGCTGAACAGGCGTTTGTGCGTACCGGCCTTGGCGGACAAAAAGTGGTGATGAGCGGCGGCGCAATTGTCATGCCTATCTTCCACGAAATTATTCCTATCAACATGAACACCCTCAAACTTGAGGTGAGCCGTTCAACTGTCGACAGTCTCATCACCAAAGACCGTATGCGCGTGGATGTCGTCGTCGCCTTTTTCGTGCGTGTAAAACCGTCTGTTGAAGGGATTGCTACCGCCGCACAGACGCTGGGACAGCGAACACTGTCACCAGAGGATTTACGTGTGCTAATAGAAGATAAGTTTGTTGATGCCCTACGTGCCACTGCGTCGCAGATGACCATGCATGAACTGCAGGATACGCGTGAAAACTTCGTTCAGGGCGTACAAAATACCGTCGCGGAAGACCTGTCCAAAAACGGCCTGGAACTCGAGAGCGTTTCACTCACCAACTTTAACCAGACCGAAAAAGTCCATTTCAACCCGAATAACGCCTTTGATGCCGAGGGTCTGACCAAGCTGACCCAGGAAACAGAACGCCGTCGTCGCGAACGTAACGAAGTCGAGCAGGACGTAGAAGTTGCCGTTCGTGAGAAAAACCGTGATGCGCTGTCGCGCAAGCTGGAGATCGAACAGCAGGAAGCCTTCATGACGCTCGAGCAGGAGCAGCAGGTGAAGACCCGCACGGCCGAGCAAAACGCCAAAATTGCCGCCTTCGAAGCCGAACGTCATCGTGAAGCTGAGCAGACGCGCATTCTTGCCGAACGCCAGATTCAGGAAACAGAAATCGAGCGCGAACAGGCGGTGCGATCCAGAAAAGTCGAGGCCGAGCGTGAAGTTCGCATCAAAGAGATCGAACAGCAACAGGCAACGGAGATCGCCAACCAGACCAAGTCCATCGCCATTGCCGCCAAGTCTGAACAGCAGTCTCAGGCTGAAGCACGCGCTAACGATGCGCTGGCCGAAGCGGTTCGCGCCCAGCAGAACGTAGAAACCACCCGCCAGACCGCAGAAGCGGATCGTGCCAAACAGGTGGCGTTGATTGCCGCAGCGCAGGATGCAGAAACCCAGGCGGTTGAACTGACCGTCCGGGCAAAAGCGGAAAAAGAAGCCGCAGAATTGCAGGCGGCGGCAATTGTGGAACTGGCCGAAGCCACGCGAAAAAAAGGTCTGGCGGAAGCCGAAGCCCAGCGTGCGCTGAACGATGCCATCAACGTGCTTTCCGACGAACAGACCAGTCTGAAATTTAAGCTGGCCCTGCTGCAGTCCCTGCCAGCAGTCATTGAGAAATCCGTTGAGCCAATGAAGTCTATCGATGGGATCAAGATTATCCAGGTTGATGGACTGAATCGTGGCGGCGCCGTCGGTGAAGTGACCGCAGGTAACGTAACCGGAGGGAATCTGGCTGAGCAGGCATTATCCGCCGCCCTTGCCTATCGTACACAAGCGCCGCTGATTGACTCGCTATTAAATGAAATTGGTTTGTCCGGTGGTTCGCTGTCGGCACTGGCCGATCCGCTGAAAAACAGTCCACAGCCTGTTGAGAAAACGACTGAAGAATAAGAAACAGAAATACCGGATGGCAACGCTTACGCGTTTTATCCGGCCTACAACCTCGTAGGCCGGACACCGCCATCCGACAAACATTCCAATTGTTATTTATCGCTGTCTTTCTGGATCTTCTTGATGATATTGGTCGTTGAGCAGCCATCTTCGAAGTTCAGCACCAGCACTTCACCGCCGTTCGCCCATACCTCTTTGCTGCCCGCAATATCTTCTGGCTTATAGTCACCGCCTTTGACCAGCAGATCCGGCAGGATGCCGGCGATCAGACGCTGCGGTGTATCTTCTTCAAAAGAGACCACCCAGTCGACGGATTCCAGCGCGCCCAGCACGATCATGCGCTGTTCCAGCGGGTTGACCGGACGCGTTTCTCCTTTCAGACGTTTGGTCGACGCATCGCTGTTTACCGCCACGATCAGGCGATCGCCCAGCTTGCGCGCATTTGCCAGATAGGAAACGTGGCCCGCATGCAGGATGTCGAACACACCGTTAGTCATCACCACTTTCTCACCGCGCTTGCGGGCGCTGGCAACGGCCTGTTTCAGCTCAGATTCGCTCATCACGCCAAAACCAGTATCAGCCCGACCACGCACCGCGTTTTCCAGTTCAATCGGAGAAACGGTGGAGGTTCCCAGTTTACCGACCACAACACCGGCTGCAGCGTTGGCAAAATAGCACGCCTCTTCCAGTGTGTTACCCGCCGCCAGCGTCGCCGCCAGCACGCCGATTACCGTATCGCCCGCACCGGTCACGTCATACACTTCCTGCGCCTGCGTCGGCATATGCAGTGGCGATTTGCCCGGTTGCAGCAACGTCATCCCCTGTTCTGAACGGGTAATCAGCAGTGCGGAAAGGTCGAAATCAGCAATCAATTTCATGCCGCGCTCAACCAGTTCATCTTCGCTTTTGCATTTACCCACTACCGCTTCAAACTCAGACAGGTTGGGCGTTAGCAGCGTTGCGCCGCGGTAACGTTCAAAATCGGTCCCTTTCGGATCGATAAGTACCGGCACGCCAGCCTTACGCGCCAACGCAATCATCTGCTGCACGCTTGCCAGCGCGCCTTTGGCGTAGTCGGAGAGCACCAGAGCGCCAATAGAACCCAGCGCCTGGTTAATACGCTCGTGCAGCGGCTGCGGATCCACGCCTTCAAAACCTTCTTCAAAATCCAGACGAATCAACTGCTGGTTGCGGGAAAGCACGCGCAGTTTGGTGATTGTCGGATGCGTCGGCACGGACACGAAATCGCATTTTACGTTCACATCCGCCAGCGTTTTGCTCAGCGCTCGTGCCGCGTCGTCGATACCGGTCAAACCCACCAGACGAGAATTTGCGCCCAGAGAGGCAATGTTCATCGCCACGTTTGCTGCGCCACCGGGACGTTCTTCGATGGTATCGACCTTCACCACCGGAACCGGCGCTTCAGGTGAAATACGGCTGGTAGGGCCGTACCAGTAGCGATCCAGCATCACATCACCGACAACCATGACTCCTGCACGTTCAAACTCTGGCAGCGTTACTTTCATTCCTGTCTCCTGAGAGATTCTCTGAGGGTCTTAAAATTTGCGCGCGATAATAGCACACTTCACTCGGCAACCAGCCACTTCTGCCAGCTGTCACGCACCAGCGTACGTTCAGCGTCAAAGTGCTCCAGCGCCACATGGCCCGGAAGTTCCTGCAACGCAAGATGGTGAAGTTCATCACGCAACGTCGTATAAGCACGGGTAAGCGCCAGCGCTTCCTGCTCGTCCATAATGTCGTTTTGCGCCAGTAATTCCAGAATGCGCACATTATCCGACCAGCGCGTCAGCTTCGGTTTTTCATGCGCATAGCGCAACACCAGATACTGCGTAATAAACTCAATGTCTGTGATGCCACCCTCATCCGCTTTAATATCAAAACGATCCCGATGCTTATTGCCCAAATGGGCGCGCATTTTCTCACGCATTTCACGCACGTCAGTCTGCAAGGTTTTCCCATCACGGACGAGGGTCATGATATCGCGACGAATCGCATCAAACTGAGAGGTCAACTGCGGGTCGCCATATACCACACGAGCACGCACCAGCGCCTGATGCTCCCATGTCCAGGCTTCGTTGCGCTGGTAATCGTCGAAAGCGTCGGTTGATGTCACCAGCATTCCCGCCGCGCCGGATGGACGCAGCCGCGCATCCACTTCGTACAAAATACCGGACGAGGTGCGGGTGCTGAAAAGGTGCATAATGCGCTGCGACAGACGCAGATAGAACTGTCGCCCGTCAATCTCACGCTCACCGTCCGTCATCACGTCCATCGGACAATCATGCAGGAAGATCAAATCAAGATCCGAACTGTAACCCAGTTCCCAGCCGCCCAGTTTGCCATAGCCGACGACGGCAAAACCGCGCCCCTCACGTTCGCCAAGATGGGTAGGTTGGCCGTAGCGAGCAACCATCTGCGTCCACGCCTGCTGGACTACCGCATCAATAATCGCTTCCGCCAGCCAGGTTAAATGGTCGCTCACCTTCATCACCGGCAGCGTGCCGGCGATATCAGCCGCGGCAATACGCAGTAGCTGCGTTTGCTTAAACTGGCGCAGTGCCTCCAGTTGCTGCTCTTCGTCATCTTCCGGCACGCGCAGCAAATACTGGCGCAGCTCATCACGGTAGGCGTCCGTCGCGGTAGGTTGATACAGGGTATTCGGATCCAACAGTTCATCGAGCAACAACGGATACCGCGCCAGTTGGCTGGCGACCATCGGCGAGGCCGCACAGAGCGAAATCAAATGCTTCAGCGCCCCGGGGAATTCGCTCAGCAGTTCCAGATAGGTCGTGCGAGTCACAATACCCACCAGCAGCGGTGTAATGCGTGACAGCGGGACTGAGGCGTCGTCACGCGTACAGACATCGCTCAGCAGATGCGGCATTAAATGATCCAGCACCTGTCGTCCGCGTGGGCCAATAGTGCGTTTATCCAGCTCTTTGCGGAAATCAGCAATCAGAGACAGCACGCGCCGCCGATCGTCATCCGCCAGATGCGTCAGCACTGGCGTGGTGTCATCTTCCTGTAAGGCATCCTGCCACAATTCGCGCCACTGTTCTGAGAGCGACTCTTCCTGGGTTTCGGCCTCGTCATCGCCAATCAGCTCGTTAAATACCCGGCGTACGTTGTCCATATGATTGGTCAGCACATCGGTTAACTGCTGCCAGTCATCAACGTTCATCCCCCACGCTAGCCGCGCGCGATTCAGTTCATCACCCGGCAGCGTCTGAGTCTGCTCATCATTGATACTTTGCAGCAGGTTTTCCAGGCGGCGTAAATAGAGATAGGCTGCGCGCAGTTGTTCCGCGTCGGTATCAGAAAGCAAGTGCAGCGCATTGATGGCGCTAAGCGTCGGTAACAGCGAGCGGGATTGCAGCGATGGCTCGCGCCCACCGCGAATCAGCTGGAATACCTGCACGATAAATTCGATTTCACGAATGCCGCCCGCCCCCAGCTTGATGTTGTCTTTCAGGCCACGACGGCGTACTTCACGCGCAATCATCCCTTTCATGTTACGCAGCGACTGGATCACGCTGAAATCAATATAGCGACGGAAGACAAAAGGCCGCAGCATGGCACGAAGCTCGCTGACGTATGTACCGTCGGCATCGCCCATAATGCGGGCTTTAACCATCGCATAGCGTTCCCAGTCGCGCCCTTGTTCCTGGTAATAATCCTCCAGCGCGGAGAAGCTCAGCACCAGCGGGCCGCTGTCGCCAAACGGGCGTAAACGCATATCCACCCGATAGACAAACCCATCCATTGTGGGCTGATCCAGCACTTTGATAAGCCGCTGGCCCATACGGGTAAAGAACTGCGCGTTATCCAGCTCGCGACGCCCACCCTGTGTGCTGCCGTGTTCCGGCCAGGCAAAAATCAGGTCGATATCGGAGGAAAAATTCAGCTCGCCGCCGCCCAGTTTCCCCATGCCTAAAATCAGCAGCGGCTGCGCCACACCTTCAGGATTACACGGCGTACCCCATTCGCGACAGCAGGCTGCGTACAACCAGTCGCGCGCGGCGACGATCAACGTTTCAGCCAGATGACTTAGCTGCTGCAAAATACTCTCTTCGGTCACCAGCGACAGCGTCTGTGCCCAGGCGATACGCACCATAATGCGACGGCGAAACAGGCGTAACTCACGCATCAGTGTGTTTTCGTCACTAACGTCAGCCAATGCTTGCTGTAACCAGTTGGCATAGTGTTGCCATTCATCCGCCAGGGGTGGAGTGCTTTCCAGCTCAGCCAGCCATTCGGGATGGGCAATAATGCTGTCACGGACAAAATCACTGAATGTAAGTACTGACTTCGCCTGAACGCTAAGCGAGGACTCAGATATTGCTGCTGGCAGCCGCTCAACAACGGTCGGCCAGTACTGCTGTAACGGTGAAGAGAGCTGCTTCATTTACGGGTTATCCTTTGAATGGTGCCGGATGCGTCTTTTCGCCTTATCCGACCTACATGACAGTTACACACATCGCGTAGGCCTGATAAGCGCAGCGCCATCAGGCATCCCGGCCTCGGCCCTGATTATCGTTTTCCGCTGTGCAGCCAGAACGGTTCCAGCGCGATCGCCTCGTTGCGGAAGTGTTCAATTTCAATATATTGGTTGGCCGCAATGGCGCGACGTAAGCCCTGCCAAGTAGCGATCCATTCTGATGCGACATTTTCGTCGTAGTATCCCGCCAGCATCAGCATGCTATCAATGTTGCGCGTCAAACGTGGAAGCTGATCGGCGTACTGATCGCCCAACGGCTGCGCAAAAGCGGTTTTCAGCTCAGCAGCATGGCGTGAAAGATGGGTATCAGAGAAGCGCTTAAAGGAGTCGGCAATTTTGCCCTGCGCCTTCGCATCCAGGAACGGCTGCCATCCTTTGGTCACCAGCCATTCGGTCAGCGCCAGCTTGGCCATTGCCGTTTGCGTACTGTAAACCGCCGAAATAGCAGAAACGTCCAACGCAATGATCGCTTCCGATTGGGTCAGCAAATCACGTAAGTGAGCGCTCGCTTTTCGTGGCACATTACCGCCAAACAACATCAGAATGTGACGCACCAGCCCCATTGCCGCCAGCACCTCGGCTTTCGCCCCTTTAACGCCGCGTACCCACAGCTCTTCGTGGTACTGCCACTGTGATAATGCCAGCTCCAGCGCCGCTTCCAACCCCTGCTCAATGCTCGCCTTCGCCGGAACCTTCAAAATCCGCGTCGGTTTGAGTTCGCGCGGCGCATTCCCCAGGGCCAAATGATAACCGCGCGCGGCTTTGCTCAAACTGCCCTGGCGTAAACCGGTTTGCGAAACCAGCTGGTTTGCCAGCTTCAGTACCGCACGGGTATCGCCGCTTAGCAGTTCAAGTTCAAGCTCACAGATAGGTTCTGCAAACTCGCCCGCTTTCACTTCCCCCACATCGAGGGCCATTTCAATCCGGCTGCCATCAACATCAACCAACCATTTCTCACGGAAAAAATCGGTGCTGAACAACGGCTGCACTTGAGAAGCAAGTTCAGCGGGCAGTTTGCCATCAGGCCAGACTTCCGTTGGGAACAAGGCGAGATCCAGCTCAGGCGCGTCCAGCGCAACGTTAAATTCCGGTCGCTGATGCAGGCCGCCCGTCACGCGTCCGGCAATTTTCATGGTCATTTCGTAATGACCGTTTTCACCGCGAATACGCAGCCCCATATCGTGACCACGCAACCACGCATCCGGCGTTTCGTAGTAAATATTCAGCAACTGGCTGGGTGCATGATGCTCTCCCCCCAGCGTATTCAGACGTTCACGTAGCGCATCGACAGCGTCACTATTAACGATAAATTTTAATTCGATTTCCTGGGCCATGGTCTTGTACTTATGGGTTATGTCACAGTTGAGAAAACTGACTGCGAACTAAGTTCGTTCTTTATGGTCAGTAGATAGTATTTTGCGCCAAATTGCCATGCAACGAGCAATTTGACGGGCGTAAAAGTTTCGAGTGGTGGCAAAAAGGACACAGATGATTCCGATTGATGTCGAATGCTTTGCGTAGAGACACTGATGCCACTACTATCGTTCCACTTTCTATGACAATAACGACAGCCTGATGCCAAAATTACGCCTGATTGGATTAACTTTACTCGCACTTAGCGCCACTGCAGTCTCTCATGCCGAAGAAAAGCGCTATGTCTCTGACGAACTGAACACCTGGGTCCGCAGCGGTCCGGGAGATAATTATCGCCTCGTGGGTACGGTTAACGCCGGCGAGGAAGTCACGCTATTACAGACTGATGCCAACACCAACTACGCCCAGGTGAAAGACAGCACCGGACGTACCGCCTGGATCCCACTGAAAGAGCTGAACAGTACGCCGAGCCTGCGTACCCGCGTTCCCGACCTGGAAAACCAGGTTAAGATCTTGACCGATAAGCTCAATAATATCGATACCACATGGAATCAGCGTACCGCCGACATGCAGCAAAAGGTAGCGCAGAGCGACAGCGTGATTGACGGGCTGAAACAAGAAAACCAGAAGCTGAAGAACGAACTTATCGTGGCGCAAAAGAAGGTGAGCGCAGCCAACCTTCAGCTTGATGACAAGCAGCGTACTATCATCATGCAATGGTTTATGTATGGCGGCGGCGTGCTGGGTCTTGGTCTGCTGCTCGGTCTGGTTCTGCCACACATGATCCCAAGCCGTAAACGCAAAGATCGCTGGATGAACTGAATCGCCTTCTCCGCCACACTGACATATGATTAAGGGATGTTTTTTTCAAAAGGAAAGTGGCGTGAAGATTTATCTGGTCGGTGGTGCTGTTCGGGATGCGTTATTAGGGCTACCGATTAAAGATAAAGATTGGGTCGTTGTCGGTGCCACGCCGCAAGGAATGCTCGACGCGGGTTACCAACAGGTAGGCCGCGATTTTCCCGTGTTTCTGCATCCGCAAACCCGGGAAGAGTATGCGTTGGCGCGTACTGAACGCAAATCAGGTTCGGGATATACCGGATTCACCTGCTACGCCGCGCCAGATGTGACGCTGGAGGCCGATCTTCAGCGGCGCGACCTGACCATCAACGCAATGGCCCGCGATGACAACGGGGAGATTATCGACCCGTATAACGGACGCGATGATCTGGAAAACCGCCTGCTGCGTCATGTTTCCCCGGCTTTTAGCGAAGATCCACTGCGCGTGCTGCGCGTAGCGCGCTTTGCTGCCCGCTATGCGCACCTTGGCTTTCGTATTGCCGACGAAACCATGACGCTGATGCGCGATATGAACGCCGCTGGCGAGCTGGAACACTTGACGCCAGAGCGCGTGTGGAAAGAAACGGAAAGCGCCTTAACCACCCGCAACCCACAGGTATTTTTTCAGGTCCTGCGCGACTGCGGCGCACTGCACGTTCTGTTTCCTGAAGTGGATGCTCTGTTCGGCGTTCCCGCGCCCGCGCAGTGGCACCCGGAAATTGATACCGGTATTCACACGCTGATGACGCTGTCGATGGCAGCCATGTTAAGCCCGGAGGTCGACGTGCGTTTTGCCACGCTGTGCCACGATCTTGGCAAAGCATTAACGCCTAAAGCGCTATGGCCGCGCCATCATGGCCACGGTCCGGCGGGCGTTAAGCTGGTCGAGCAACTGTGTCAGCGCCTGCGCGTGCCGAATGACATCCGTGATTTAGCCAAACTGGTGGCCGAGTTCCACGACCTGATTCATACCTTCCCGATCCTGCAACCGAAAACCATCGTTAAGCTGTTTGATTCCATCGATGCATGGCGCAAACCGCAGCGCGTGGAGCAAATCGCCCTCACCAGCGAGGCCGACGTGCGTGGGCGAACCGGTTTTGAAGCGGCGGATTACCCGCAAGGCAGGCTGTTGCGTGAAGCCTGGCTGGTTGCACAGGCGGTTCCCACGAAAGATGTCGTGGAAGCGGGATTCAAAGGTCAGGCAATTCGTGAAGAACTGACCCGGCGTCGCATTGCGGCGGTGGCCAACTGGAAGGAGAAGCGGTGTCCTAAACCCACCGCCTGAACGAATATCACCCGTAGGCCGGATTAGGCGAAACGCCGCCATCCGGCACCACGGTAAGTCATCAGAAGAACACGACGTAAACGGCAGCCGCCACAATAAAGCGGTAAATCGCAAACGGAATGAACGAAATACGCTTAATCAGTTGCAGGAAGGTTTTGATCGCGACCAGCGCCACGATAAACGCCGTCACAAAACCGACTGCAAACATTGGGATATCTGATGCGCTAAGGAACGACCAGCTCTTGTAGAGATCCAGTGCCGTCGCGCCCATCATCATCGGCACCGCCAGCAGGAATGAAAACTCAGAAGCCGCATAACGGCTCACGCCCATCAGCATACCGCCAGAAATCGTCGCCCCTGAGCGAGAAAAACCCGGCCACAGCGCGAGACACTGAAAACAGCCAATCATAAACGCCTGGCGATAGGTCATATCATCCAGACCCGGCGCGCGCGGCTCTTTCGGCTTCAGGCATTCTGCGGCAATCAGCAGTACACCACCCACCACCAGCGCATACATCACGTTGATCGGGTTAAACAGCGACTTGATGGTGTCGTGGAACACCAGTCCCAGTACAACCGCCGGAATCATCCCCAACAGGATATGCCCCAGCGTCAGCCGACCTTTGCCAGTACCTTCATGCGGAGCCTTGCCGAAGTGAATGCCTATCAGGCCAAACAAACGTCGCCAGAACATCACCACTACTGCCAGAATAGACCCCAACTGGATCACCACATCGAATGTTTTTGCGGTATCACCCTCAAAACCCAACAGGTGGCCAACAATAATCATATGGCCGGTACTGGAAACGGGTAAAAATTCCGTCAATCCTTCGACCACACCCAAAATTGCCGCCACCAGCAGCGAGTGCATATCACTCATTAATAAACCCCTAGATAGAGAAAACACGGCAAAAAAGAGCCGACGAAAGGACTCTTTTATACCCGTTTGATTTAGAAATTATTAAATTAATTATTTTCTTTCAGATTATTGCCACGCTCAATGACGACCCCGACGTTTGCCGCACGGGCTACCGCGCCAGGTTTGCTGAGTTTGATCCGCACCCACGGTGAATTAAAGCGGTTAAGTAGCAAATCCGCCACCTCTTCCGCCACACGTTCTACCAGCGCAAAACGCCCACCTTCCACATGATTAACAACCGTTTGAGCAATATCAGCATAGCTCAGGCAATCAGCCACATCATCGCTTTTAGCTGATTTGCGGTTATCCCATGCCATTTCGATATCGAACACCAACCGTTGTTCGATCGTTTGTTCCCAGTCGTAAACACCAATAGTGGTGATTACAGAAAGTTGCTCTATAAATACAATATCCATCACGACCTGCCTGCTTTTTGGCTAACCCGGATACCACTTCCGGCGAAATATGCGTATTATCCACAGAAGTAGCGTTTTACACGACATTTTCAAAACGGAACAGCTTATGAGTGCAATCGCGCCTGGAATGATTATCTTCGCGTACCTCTGTGGCTCAATTTCCAGTGCTATTCTGGTATGCCGCCTTGCTGGATTGCCGGACCCGCGCGACAGCGGCTCTGGGAATCCGGGCGCGACAAACGTGCTGCGCATCGGTGGCAAGGGAGCCGCCGTCGCGGTACTGATTTTCGACGTCCTGAAAGGTATGTTACCCGTCTGGGGTGCCTATGCGCTAGGCGTCAGCCCCTTCTGGCTGGGATTGATCGCAATCGCCGCCTGTCTGGGACACATTTGGCCGGTATTTTTCGGCTTTAAAGGTGGAAAAGGCGTTGCCACCGCCTTTGGCGCAATTGCGCCGATTGGCTGGGACTTAACTGGTGTGATGGCCGGAACCTGGCTACTAACCGTCCTGTTAAGCGGCTATTCGTCGTTAGGCGCTATCGTCAGTGCGCTGATCGCCCCTTTTTACGTCTGGTGGTTCAATCCCCAGTTCACTTTCCCGGTGTCCATGTTGTCATGCTTAATTCTGCTTCGTCACCATGACAACATTCAGCGTCTGTGGCGTCGTCAGGAGCCGAAGATCTGGACCAAGCTAAAGAAAAAACGCGAAAAAGACCCCGAGTGATTTTATTGTCGGATAGCGACGCGTCGGCGTCTTATCCGGCCTCGGGGATGTGATACCCCTCCACCGGTTTGCCTAATCGGTTCTGACACCACGTCGCCAGAAACTCCACGCACACGCGAAGCTTCACGCTGCGATACAGCGGCTCCTGATAAACCGCCCAGATATTAGCGCTCTGCGCATAGTCCGACAGCACACGCACCAGCTCGCCGCTGGCCAGAAACGGTTGTACGTCCCATTCAGAACGCAGCATGATCCCTTTTCCCTGTAGTGCCCACTGCAGCACAATCTCACCGCTGTTAGAAGAAAGATGTCCCGCTACCTTAACCGACTTTTTCTCCTGACCGTTATCCAGTTCCCACACCCCGTGAGTCATATCCCGTTCTTTGGTGACCAGACAATCATGCCGAATTAATTCCTGTAACGTCGTCGGCTCACCGTATTTTTGTAAATACGTCGGTGCTGCGCATAATATCCTTTTATTTTTCGTTAACAAATGAGCAATATAATAATCAGGAATTTCATCATTGATACGAATATCCAAATCGATATTATCCTGCGCCAAATCAATTTGCCGATCGTAAAGTTCAAAATGTACCTGTAATTCAGGATAGCTGTGCATCAATTCTGTAATTGCCGGTGCAATATAACTGCGCCCAAAACCAAAGCTACAGCCGATACGAATCATTCCTGCCGGACGCGTTTTGAGTTGCGTAACGTCATCGACCAAATGTTGATAACCTGCGAGGATCGCTTGCGCGTGTTCATAGCAACGTTGGCCACTCTCCGTTAGCGCCACGCCGCGCGCCGAGCGGCTTAGCAACGTAGCCCCTAGCGTGGACTCGAGGATCTGAATGCGCTTCGTCACAAACGCTGGCGTCTGGCCCAGCGTCGCAGCGGCGGCGCTAAAGCTGCCGCTATGAACAATTTCAACCAGCACCTGTAGGTCTTTCGCCAGGGGATACGTATTCAGCATGATCGGTAATCCGTAATGTGATTAACCGCAGTGTAATTCTCCCATACGTATTAAACCCTGCCCTGGCGCAATTTTTATTGCCTTATCTGGACATCATTCACGAACTGTTAATTAGATATTCACAGTGCCAAATAATATAAAACCACATTTTTAGTGGTAGTTTGTGGCGGAGAATTTATTTCCAGACAAATAAAAGAACTGGAGTTAATAAGATGAGCAATCAAAATAACCAACATGCGATAGCTACGCTGACGAACATTGTCGCCGACTTTACCGCCATGATTTCTACCCGCATGCCTGACGATGTTGTGGATAAATTAAAACAGCTGCGTGAAGGCGAAACCTCGCCGATGGGTAAAATCATCTACCACACCATGTTTGACAACATGCAGAAAGCTATCGACCTGAACCGCCCTGCCTGTCAGGACACCGGGGAGATTATGTTCTTCGTGAAGGTCGGTTCCCGTTTTCCGCTACTTGGCGAACTGCAAAGCATTCTGAAGCAGGCTGTTGAAGATGCCACGGTAAAAGCGCCGCTGCGCCATAACGCGGTTGAGATTTTTGACGAAGTGAATACCGGAAAAAATACCGGTACCGGTGTGCCGTGGGTCACCTGGGACATCATCCCTGATAACGATGACGCGGAAATCGAAGTCTACATGGCAGGCGGCGGCTGTACGCTGCCGGGGCGCTCGAAAGTGTTAATGCCTTCTGAAGGCTATGAAGGCGTGGTGAAATTTGTCTTCGAAAATATCTCCACGCTGGCAGTTAACGCCTGTCCTCCGGTGCTGGTGGGCGTGGGTATTGCCACCTCTGTCGAAACCGCTGCCGTGCTTTCTCGTAAAGCGGTGCTGCGCCCAATCGGATCACGCCATCCAAACCCAAAAGCGGCAGAACTGGAACTGCGCCTGGAAGAAGGACTTAACCGTCTGGGCATTGGGCCGCAAGGGTTGACCGGGAATAGCTCAGTGATGGGCGTGCATATCGAATCCGCCGCACGCCACCCGTCGACTATAGGCGTTGCCGTCTCTACCGGCTGCTGGGCGCATCGTCGCGGCACGCTGTTGGTTCATGCCGACCTCTCCTTCGAAAACCTGTCTCACACCCGGAGCGCGTTATGAAAAAGATCCTCACAACCCCGATCAAAACCGAAGATCTGGCAGACATTCGCGTTGGCGATGTCATTTACCTGACCGGCACGCTGGTGACCTGCCGTGACGTTTGCCACCGTCGCCTGATCGAACTGAAGCGCCCGATTCCTTATGACCTGAACGGCAAAGCCATTTTCCATGCGGGCCCGATCGTCCGTAAGAACGGTGAAAAATGGGAGATGGTCTCCGTCGGTCCAACTACCAGCATGCGTATGGAAGCGTTTGAGAAAGACTTTATCGAGCAGACGGGCGTCAAGCTGGTGGTCGGCAAAGGCGGCATGGGGCCGCTGACGGAAGAAGGCTGCAAACAGTTCAAAGCGCTGCACGTCATCTTCCCGGCTGGCTGTGCGGTCGTGGCGGCTACTCAGGTTGAAGAAATTGAAGAGGTACACTGGACCGAACTCGGCATGCCGGAATCTCTGTGGGTATGCCGGGTAAAAGAGTTCGGCCCGCTGATCGTTTCCATCGATACTCACGGTAATAACCTGATTGCCGAAAACAAAAAGCTGTTCGCTGAACGTCGCGATCCTATCGTCGAAGAAATCTGCGAGCACGTGCACTACATCAAATAACCCTCCCGGAGGGGCGAACGCCTCTCCCTCTTCGCAGGGATACAACAATGGCACCTTTAGCTGGTTGGTGGCGATACCTGGCTCCGCTGGTGGTCATCGCCATTATTGCTGTTCTGCCCGTCCCCACCGGTCTTGAGAGTCACACCTGGCTCTATTTTGCCGTCTTTACCGGTGTGATTGTCGGGCTTATTCTGGAACCTGTACCGGGCGCGGTGGTGGCGATGATTGGCATTTCGATCATCGCTGTCCTTTCACCGTGGCTGCTGTTCAGTCCGGAGCAACTCGCGCAGGACGGTTTTAAATTTACCGCCAAATCGCTGTCGTGGGCGGTATCTGGATTCTCAAACTCGGTCATCTGGCTGATCTTCGCGGCCTTTATGTTTGGTACCGGCTATGAGAAAACCGGCCTTGGTCGGCGAATCGCGCTGATGCTGGTGAAAAAGATGGGGCACCGGACGTTATTTCTCGGCTATGCGGTGATGTTCTCCGAACTTATCCTCGCTCCCGTCACGCCTTCCAACTCCGCGCGCGGAGCCGGAATAATCTACCCGATTATCCGCAACCTGCCGCCGCTGTATAACTCGCAGCCCAATAGCGCCAGTTCACGCTCCATTGGCTCGTACATCATGTGGATGGGCATTGTCGCTGACTGCGTTACCAGCGCTATTTTCTTAACGGCGATGGCACCGAACCTGCTGTTGATCGGCCTGATGAAAGGCGCGTCCCATACGGCGCTGAGCTGGGGCGACTGGTTCTTAGGCATGCTGCCGCTGAGCATTTTACTGGTGCTGATCGTGCCATGGCTGGCGTACGTGCTGTATCCACCGGTGCTGAAATCCGGCGATCAGGTTCCACGTTGGGCGGATACAGAGCTAAAAGCGATGGGACCGCTCTGCGCTCGCGAGAAAAAGATGTTGGCACTGATGGTCGGCGCGCTGGTGCTGTGGATCTTCGGCGGCGACTACATTGACGCCGCAATGGTCGGATACAGCGTGGTGGCATTGATGCTGGTACTACGCATCATTAGCTGGGATGACATCGTCAGCAATAAAGCCGCATGGAACGTCTTTTTCTGGCTGGCCTCGCTGATAACGCTCGCCACCGGGCTCAATAACACCGGTTTTATTACCTGGTTCGGCAAGCTGCTGGCGGGAGGACTGAGCGGCTATTCGCCGATGATGGTGATGGTGGCGCTGATCGTGGTGTTCTATCTGCTGCGCTACTTCTTTGCCAGCGCCACGGCGTATACCTCTGCCCTCGCGCCGATGATGATTGCCGCCGCGCTGGCAATGCCGGAAATCCCGCTACCGGTCTTCTGCCTGATGGTCGGCGCCGCCATTGGCCTGGGCAGCATTCTGACCCCGTACGCCACCGGTCCTAGCCCTATCTACTACGGCAGCGGTTATTTGCCAACGGTGGATTACTGGCGACTCGGCGCTATTTTTGGCCTGATTTTCCTCGTGCTGCTGGTGATCACCGGTCTGGTCTGGATGCCCCTCGTTTTACTGTAATCTCCCTTGGGCGGCGTTTTGTCGCCCCTTTATCCATAAGCTTCTCATATGAACGATTTCCCGATGCGCTGAGGCATACTTTTTTGTATGCAAACACCCTCATGCTGATAGGGAAAACGCTCTGGACACGGTTGCGCACGAGACACTCACACGAGGCTGGCAGGCCGAACTGGATCTGCATTTTACCTGCTCCGGGCACAAAACGGTGCTCGCCTCGGCGCGTCATCATGGTCCATTGACGGTTCAGCGCCCGTTTTACCCGGAAGAAGACGTCTGCCACCTCTATTTGCTGCATCCACCTGCGGGGATCGTTGGCGGGGATGAGCTTCATATTGCCGTCACACTCGACGAAAACAGCCATGCGTTAATCACCCAGCCCGGCGCGGGCAAGTTTTATCGCAGCCGAGGGCCGCAGGCATTGCTGCGCCAGCATTTTACCCTCGCCTCGCACGCCACGCTGGAGTGGCTGCCGCAGGATACGATCCTCTTTCCCGGCGCCAACGCCGCTATTCAGACCGTCTTTCATCTGACATCCGCAAGCCGCCTGCTGGCCTGGGATCTGCTGTGTCTTGGCCGACCGGTTATGCAGGAAACTTTCAGCCACGGCATGCTGCAAAATCGCCTGGAAGTGTGGCGAGATGGGCAGCCGCTGCTGATAGAACGCTTGATATTGCAGGAGGGGAATCTGAGCGGCGTCGCGCATCATCCTTGGGTCGGCACGTTGCTGTGTTATCCGGCCAACGAACACATGCTGGAGGGCACGCGGGAGCGGCTTATGGCGCTTGGCGATTACGCCGGGGCAACACTTAACGACTCGCTGCTGACAATCCGTTTTCTTGCTAACGACAACCTGGTTGTTCAACGCGTTATGCGTGACATCTGGCAGTTTTTGCGCCCGCTACTGACACACAAAGTGCCCGTACTCCCGCGAATCTGGCAAACCTAAGAGAACCCTTATGGAACTGACCCCCAGAGAAAAAGATAAGTTGTTGCTGTTTACCGCCGCACTGGTGGCGGAACGTCGTCTGGCCCGCGGGCTGAAGTTGAACTACCCGGAATCGGTGGCGCTGATTAGCGCTTTCATCATGGAAGGGGCGCGCGACGGGCAAACTGTGGCCGCGCTGATGGAGGACGGGCGTCACGTGCTGCGCCGCGATCAGGTGATGGAAGGCGTACCGGAAATGATCCCGGATATTCAGGTTGAAGCCACCTTTCCGGACGGATCGAAGCTGGTCACTGTCCACAATCCGATCGTCTAAGGAGCGGCAATGATCCCAGGTGAATATCAGATCGCAAAAGGCAGTATCGCACTTAATCAGGGGCGAGAGATCTGCACGATCGTGGTGGAAAATCATGGCGACAGGCCCATCCAGGTGGGATCGCACTATCACTTTTTCGAAGTGAACCCGGCGCTGCACTTTGACAGGCTGGCCGCACGCGGCTTCCGTCTGAACATTGCTGCGGGCACAGCGGTGCGTTTTGAGCCCGGACAAAAACGCGAAGTCGAACTGGTGCGCGTTGCTGGCGCACAAAGGATCGTGGGTTTTCGCAGCGAAGTGATGGGCGAGCTGGAGGCAGATAATGAGTGACATTTCCCGGCAGGCGTACGCCGACATGTTTGGCCCAACCACTGGCGATAAAGTGCGCCTGGCGGATACCGACCTGTGGATCGAAGTGGAAAAAGACTTCACCACCTACGGTGAAGAGGTCAAATTCGGCGGCGGAAAAGTGATCCGCGACGGCATGGGCCAGGGGCAAATGCGCGCCGATGCATGTGTGGATCTGGTAATAACCAACGCGCTGATCGTCGATCACTGGGGGATCGTGAAAGCGGATATCGGTATCAAAGCCGGCAGGATCTTCGCCATCGGCAAGGCAGGTAATCCCGATATTCAGCCCAACGTTACGATCCCGATAGGCGTGGGAACTGAAGTCATCGCCGGGGAAGGCAAGATCGTCACCGCAGGCGGCGTGGATACGCATATTCACTGGATCTGCCCACAGCAAGCGCAAGAGGCGCTGGTTTCCGGTGTGACAACGATGATCGGCGGCGGCACCGGTCCGGCCGCGGGCACTCACGCCACCACCTGTACGCCGGGTCCGTGGTACATCGCACGCATGCTGCAGGCGGCAGACACGTTACCGGTTAACATCGGTTTGCTGGGCAAAGGCAACGGCTCAAATCCTGACGCCCTGCGCGAGCAAATCAGCGCGGGGGCAATTGGCCTGAAAATCCATGAAGACTGGGGCGCCACGCCTGCCGCCATCGACTGCGCACTGACCGTGGCCGACGAGATGGACATCCAGGTCGCGCTGCACAGTGACACGCTCAATGAGTCCGGTTTCGTGGAAGATACGCTGGCGGCGATTGGCGATCGCACCATTCATACTTTTCACACCGAAGGCGCGGGCGGCGGTCATGCACCGGATATCATCACCGCCTGCGCGCATCCGAATATCCTGCCCTCCTCTACAAACCCGACGCTGCCCTATACCATCAACACCATCGACGAGCATCTCGACATGCTGATGGTTTGCCACCATCTCGATCCGGATATCGCCGAAGACGTGGCCTTTGCCGAATCACGCATTCGCCGGGAAACGATCGCTGCCGAAGATGTGCTGCATGACATTGGCGCCTTTTCCCTGACCTCGTCCGATTCACAGGCAATGGGGCGCGTGGGCGAAGTGATCCTGCGCACCTGGCAGGTGGCGCACCGCATGAAGGTTCAGCGTGGCCCGTTGGCAGAAGAAACCGGTGACAACGACAACCTGCGCGTTAAACGCTACGTCGCCAAATACACCATCAATCCGGCGCTAACCCACGGTATCGCCCATGAAGTCGGCTCCGTTGAACCAGGCAAACTGGCCGATCTGGTGCTGTGGTCACCGGCATTCTTTGGCGTAAAACCGGCGACGATCGTTAAAGGCGGGATGATCGTCTGTGCGCCGATGGGCGACATCAATGCCTCGATTCCCACCCCACAGCCGGTGCATTACCGCATGATGTTCGGCGCACTTGGCGCAGCGCGGCATCGCACCCGGCTGACCTTTATTTCGCAGGCCGCTGATGCGCAAAACATCGCGCAGCAGCTCAACCTGCAAAGCGCCATCGCCGTCGTTAAAGGCTGCAGAACAGTGAAAAAGGCCGACATGATCCACAACGACCTGCAACCCAATATCACCGTCGATGCTCAGACCTACGAGGTGCGTATTGATGGCGAACTGATTACCAGCGAACCGGCAAACGTTTTGCCGATGGCACAACGCTATTTTCTGTTTTAGGAGTGACGATGATCTACCTGACCCAACGCCTTGACCACGCTCACCGCGTCACCGCAAGCGTCACGCTACCCATTGATATGCGGGTAAAAAGTCGTGCCAGAGTGGCGCTGAACGACGGTCGCGAAGCCGGGCTGATGCTACCGCGCGGTTTGCTGTTACGCGGTGGCGACCTGCTGACCACCGACGATGGAAGCGAGGTGATCGAAGTGATCGCCGCGCCGGAGTCGGTTTCCGTGGTGCGCTGCGCCGATCCTTTCCTGCTCGCCAAAGCCTGTTATCACCTCGGCAATCGCCACGTTCCGTTGCAAATTCTGCCCGATGAGCTGCGCTACCACCACGATCATGTGCTGGACGCCATGCTGCGCCAGTTCAACCTCGAGGTGACGTTCGCCCAGTTGCCGTTTGAACCGGAAGCAGGCGCTTATGCCAGTGAATCACACGGGCATCATCACGGCCATGCGCACTGATGCATAACACCCAACAACTGCGTCTGATGCAGCTCGCCAGCAGCGCACTCCCGGTGGGGTCGTTTACCTGGTCCCAGGGTCTGGAGTGGGCGGTGGAGATTGGCTGGGTGAAAAGCATCGATGACTTCTCTGCCTGGCAAATTCAGCAGATGGAGCAGAACTTTTTTACCGTCGACCTACCGCTGCTGGCGAGACTGTATCGCGCCTGCGAGCAGGACGATCTCGACGCCGCACGCCGCTGGAGCGCTTACCTGTTGGCCTGCCGGGAAACCCGCGAACTGCGGGATGAAGAACGCAGTCGGGGCGCGGCGTTTACGCGGCTGGTCACCGACTGGGAGGCGGATTGCTCGCGAGAGTGGCGCACTCTCTTCGCCGACAGCCAACTCTGCGGCATGGCCTGGCTGGCCGTGCAGTGGAGAATTCCCCTGACCGAACTGGCGTTAAGCCTCGGCTACAGCTGGATTGAGAGCGCTGTGATGGCTGGCGTCAAGCTGGTTCCTTTTGGACAACAGGCGGCCCAGCGTTTGATTATTGCGCTCTGCGATCGCTATGCGCAGGGTATGGCACAGGCGCTGGCGACGCCTGACGCCAGTCTCGGCTCCGCAACGCCGTTGGCCGCTATCGCGTCTGCCCGGCATGAAACCCAATATTCCCGATTATTCCGCTCCTGAGGAGAAAAAATGAGTAACTACAAGCATCCCCTGCGTGTGGGCGTTGGCGGCCCGGTCGGCTCCGGCAAAACGGCGCTGCTGGAAGCGTTATGCAAATCCATGCGCAGCAGCTATCAACTGGCGGTGGTGACCAACGATATCTACACCAAAGAAGATCAGCGCATTCTCACCGAGGCGGGCGCACTGGAGCCAGACAGGATCGTCGGTGTGGAAACCGGCGGCTGCCCACATACCGCCATCCGCGAAGATGCGTCGATGAATCTGGCTGCCGTAGAGGCGCTGAGCGAGAAATTCGGCAATCTGGATCTGATTTTTGTGGAAAGCGGTGGCGATAACCTGAGCGCCACCTTTAGTCCGGAATTAGCGGATCTGACGATCTATGTGATCGACGTTGCCGAAGGCGAGAAGATCCCGCGTAAAGGCGGTCCAGGGATCACTAAATCCGATTTTCTGGTTATCAATAAAACCGATCTGGCCCCTTACGTCGGCGCCTCGCTGGAGGTGATGGAACGCGATACCCTGCGTATGCGCGGCGAGCGTCCGTGGACGTTCAGCAATTTAAAATCCGGAGAGGGTCTGGAAAAAATTATCGCGTTTCTGGAAGAGAAAGGAATGCTGCGGATGTAGCGTCTTGCCCGGTAACATTACGCCACCGGGCAAAAAATCACGCCGCCGGTAATTCCGCCAATGGCCAGCGTGGGCGCACGGTTACGCCAAGATCCGCCGTTGCGCCTGCTTTAAAACGCACCATGCCCGCGTAGGCGATCATCGCCCCGTTGTCGGTACAAAATTCCGGACGCGCGTAAAATACTTCGCCACGACGTTTTTGCATCATTTCAGCCAATTTTGCGCGCAGCGTACGGTTAGCGCTCACGCCCCCCGCCATCACCAGACGTTTAAAACCGGTTTGATCCAACGCGCGTTTGCACTTGATCATCAGCGTATCAACTACCGCATCTTCAAAGGCACGAGCGATATCTGCGCGCGTCTGATCGTCATTTTCGTTATTACGAATGGTATTCGCGGCAAAGGTTTTCAGCCCGGAGAAGCTGAAATCCAGCCCCGGACGATCGGTCATCGGGCGCGGGAAGACAAAACGTTTTTCAACGCCTTGCGAGGCCAGCTTTGACAACATTGGACCGCCAGGATAATCCAGCCCCAGCAGCTTGGCGGTTTTGTCGAACGCTTCGCCAGCAGCATCATCAATCGATTCGCCGAGTAATTCATACTGACCGATACCGGTGACGCTGATCAGCTGCGTGTGACCGCCGGAAACCAGCAGCGCGACGAACGGGAACGCAGGGGGATTATCTTCCAGCATTGGCGCCAGCAGATGCCCTTCCATGTGGTGCACAGGAATTGCCGGTACGCCCCAGGCGAACGCCAGCGAACGTCCTACGGTTGCGCCAACCAGCAGCGCGCCAACCAGACCAGGACCTGCGGTATACGCCACCGCATCAATCTCTTTTGCAGTCAGTCCCGCCTCTTTCAGCGCGGCCTGGATCAGCGGTACGGTTTTACGTACGTGATCGCGCGAGGCCAGTTCTGGCACTACGCCGCCGTAGTCAGCGTGTAATTTCACCTGACTATACAATTGGTTGGCTAAAAGACCTTTTTCATCGTCGTAAATGGCGATGCCGGTTTCATCGCAGGATGTTTCAATACCCAGTACACGCATGACTTGTTTTACCTCGCTCTATTACCGCGCAGTGTAGGACCAATGCGGGTTGATGTAAAACTTTGTTCGCCCCAGGAGTTCCGCTCGTGTATACTCCTTGTCCTTATAAAAGTCCCTTTCAAAATCGCGTCGGTGCTTTACAAAGCAGCAGCAATTGCAGTAAAATTCCGCACCATTTTGAAATAAGCTGGCGTTGATGCCAGCGGCAAACCGAATTTATTAAAGGTGAGAGTTACATGCCGGTAATTAAAGTACGTGAAAACGAGCCGTTCGACGTAGCACTGCGTCGCTTCAAGCGTTCATGCGAAAAAGCAGGTGTTCTGGCGGAAGTTCGTCGTCGTGAGTTCTATGAAAAACCGACTACCGAACGTAAGCGCGCTAAAGCTTCTGCTGTGAAACGTCACGCGAAGAAACTGGCTCGCGAAAACGCACGCCGTACTCGTCTGTACTAATCCATTGAGAGCCAAAGCTCTCAATTCAGACTGAGTTGTAGTTGTAAGGCCGTGCTTCCGGAAGGAATGCGCGGCTTATTTTCGTTTATACACGTCATCATTCAAGCTGCCTCAGTGTTGGCTGCAGTCGCTCACCCCAGTCACGTACTGATGTACGCTCCTGAGGATTCGCTTCCTTGCCGCCTTGATGCATCCTGAATGATTTTGTGTATATGAGTCATCAAAAAACAGGGGCTTATGGCTGGACGAATTCCTCGCGTTTTTATCAATGACCTGCTGGCAAGAACCGACATCGTCGATCTCATCGACGCGCGGGTAAAGCTGAAAAAGCAGGGCAAAAATTATCACGCGTGCTGTCCGTTTCATAACGAAAAAACCCCCTCTTTCACCGTAAACGGTGAAAAACAGTTTTATCACTGCTTTGGGTGTGGCGCGCATGGCAACGCCGTCGACTTTCTCATGAACTACGACAAGCTCGAGTTTGTGGAAACCGTCGAAGAACTGGCCGCAATGCACAACCTTGAAGTGCCCTATGAAGCAGGCAGTGGCCCCAGTCAGATAGAGCGCCATCAACGGCAAAGCCTTTATCAATTGATGGATGGCCTGAACACTTTTTATCAACAGTCTTTGATGCAACCCGCCGCTACCCCTGCGCGCCAGTACCTGGAAAAGCGAGGATTAAGTAGCGACGTTATCACCCGTTTTGCTATTGGTTTTGCGCCCCCCGGCTGGGACAACGTCCTGAAACGGTTTGGCGGCAATGCTGAAAATCGCAAATCGCTGGTTGATGCGGGGATGTTGGTCACCAACGATCAGGGACGCAGTTACGATCGCTTCCGCGAACGGGTGATGTTCCCCATCCGCGACAAACGTGGTCGGGTCATTGGTTTTGGTGGACGCGTGCTGGGCGATGCCCTGCCGAAGTATCTCAACTCTCCGGAAACCGATATTTTCCATAAAGGTCGCCAGCTGTATGGTCTTTATGAAGCCCAGCAGGATAACGCCGATCCACAGCGTCTGTTAGTGGTAGAAGGCTATATGGATGTGGTGGCGCTGGCGCAATACGGCATTAACTACGCCGTGGCATCCCTTGGGACGTCAACCACCGCCGATCACATCCAACTGTTGTTCCGCGCGACGAACAACGTAATTTGCTGTTACGACGGCGACCGTGCCGGACGCGACGCAGCATGGCGCGCGCTGGAAACCGCACTGCCCTATATGACAGACGGACGCCAGCTACGCTTTATGTTTTTACCTGACGGCGAAGATCCCGATACGCTGGTGCGCAAAGAAGGGAAAGAGGCCTTTGAAGCGCGGATGGAGCAGGCGCTGCCGCTCTCTGCGTTTTTATTTAACAGCCTGTTGCCGCAGGTGGATTTGAGTACCCCAGACGGACGCGCACAGCTCAGCACGCTGGCATTACCGCTGATTACTCAGGTACCAGGCGAAACGTTGCGCATTTACCTGCGACAGGAGTTGGGAAACAAGCTCGGCATTCTGGATGACAGCCAGCTTGAACGTTTAATGCCAAAACTGGCAGAAAATGGGGCTTCCCGCCCTGTTCCACAGCTAAAACGTACGACCATGCGTATACTTATAGGGTTGCTGGTGCAGAACCCGGAGCTTGCCCCGCTGGTTCCACCGTTAGGCGCACTGGATAGCAATAAGCTGCCTGGACTTGGCTTATTCAGAGAACTGGTCAACACTTGTCTGGCTCAGCCAGGTCTGACCACCGGGCAACTTTTAGAACACTATCGTGGCACAAATGATGCTGCGACCCTTGAAAAACTGTCGATGTGGGACGATATAGCAGATAAAGATATCGCAGAAAAAACCTTCACCGACTCACTCAACCATATGTTTGATTCGATGCTTGAACTGCGCCAGGAAGAGTTGATAGCTCGTGAGCGCACACACGGTTTAAGCAGCGAAGAACGCCGGGAACTCTGGACGCTGAACCAGGAACTGGCCAAGAAATAAGAGAAAGACAAAACAAAGACAAAATCATTCGCGTTGTATCAAGGCAGCAAGTAAACGAACGCAGCTAACGCAGAGACAACGTGAAAGATGAAGTATTTAACGGCTTAACTGCCGAATATCGATCGGGAAGCCCCCGACAGCCGCACGGAGAGGCAGCGGCAAAATATAAGTATGCCCTCGTTTTGCCGTTGGCGGTTTTACCGCCCAACACCAATCAAACGAATTAAGTGTGGATACCGTCTTATGGAGCAAAACCCGCAGTCACAGCTGAAGCTTCTTGTCCAACGTGGTAAGGAGCAAGGCTATCTGACCTATGCCGAGGTCAATGACCATCTGCCGGAAGATATCGTCGATTCAGATCAAATCGAAGACATCATCCAAATGATCAATGACATGGGTATTCAGGTGATGGAAGAAGCACCTGATGCCGATGATCTGCTGCTTGCTGAAACCTCCAACAGCACCGATGAAGACGCGGAAGAAGCGGCTGCCCAGGTTCTGTCCAGCGTTGAGTCCGAAATCGGTCGTACAACTGACCCGGTCCGCATGTACATGCGTGAAATGGGTACCGTTGAACTGTTAACCCGCGAAGGCGAAATCGACATCGCTAAACGCATCGAAGACGGGATTAACCAGGTTCAATGCTCCGTTGCCGAATACCCGGAAGCTATCACCTACCTGCTTGAGCAGTACGATCGCGTAGAAGCTGAAGAAGCACGTCTTTCCGATCTGATCACTGGCTTTGTCGATCCAAACGCGGAAGAAGACATGGCGCCAACGGCGACCCACGTCGGTTCTGAACTCTCTCAGGAAGAGATGGATGACGATGAAGACGAAGATGAAGAAGATGGCGACGACGACAGCAGCGATGATGACAACAGCATCGACCCTGAGTTAGCGCGTGAAAAATTCGGTGAACTGCGTACTCAGTACGAAATCACTCGCGACACCATCAAAGCGAAAGGCCGCAGCCATGCTGCCGCGCAGGAAGAAATTCAGAAGCTGTCCGAAGTGTTCAAACAGTTCCGCCTGGTGCCGAAGCAGTTCGACTACCTGGTAAACAGCATGCGCGTCATGATGGACCGCGTGCGTACTCAGGAACGTCTGATCATGAAGCTCTGCGTTGAGCAGTGCAAAATGCCGAAGAAAAACTTCATCACCCTGTTCACTGGCAACGAAACCAGCGAAACCTGGTTCAACGCGGCAATCGCGATGAACAAACCGTGGTCTGAAAAACTGCACGATGTGGCAGATGACGTTCACCGCGGCCTGCAGAAACTGCAGCAGATTGAAGAAGAAACCGGCCTGACCATCGAGCAGGTTAAAGATATCAACCGTCGCATGTCCATCGGTGAAGCGAAAGCCCGCCGTGCGAAAAAAGAGATGGTTGAAGCGAACTTACGTCTGGTTATCTCTATCGCTAAAAAATACACCAACCGTGGCTTGCAGTTCCTGGATCTGATTCAGGAAGGTAACATCGGTCTGATGAAAGCGGTTGATAAGTTTGAATACCGTCGTGGTTACAAGTTCTCCACCTATGCAACCTGGTGGATCCGTCAGGCGATCACCCGTTCGATCGCGGATCAGGCGCGTACCATCCGTATCCCGGTACATATGATTGAGACTATCAACAAGCTCAACCGTATCTCCCGTCAGATGCTGCAAGAGATGGGCCGCGAGCCTACGCCGGAAGAACTGGCTGAACGCATGCTGATGCCGGAAGACAAGATCCGTAAAGTGCTGAAGATCGCTAAAGAGCCTATCTCCATGGAAACGCCGATCGGCGACGATGAAGATTCGCATCTGGGTGATTTCATCGAGGATACCACCCTCGAGCTGCCGCTGGACTCTGCGACCACCGAGAGCCTGCGTGCCGCAACGCACGACGTTCTGGCTGGCCTGACCGCCCGTGAAGCGAAAGTTCTGCGTATGCGTTTCGGTATCGATATGAACACCGACCACACGCTGGAAGAAGTCGGTAAACAGTTCGACGTTACCCGTGAACGTATCCGTCAGATCGAAGCGAAAGCGCTGCGTAAACTGCGCCACCCGAGCCGCTCTGAAGTACTGCGTAGCTTCCTCGACGATTAATCGTTTCTGTTATTAAGAAGCTCCCTCCGGGGAGCTTTTTTTTTGGGATTTTCCGCAGTGTACAAAAATTGGTAGGGGGCATTGCCCATACATGCAATTGTAAATGATACTTATTTTCATTATCATTTTTCTTTTCGTAAACAACTGTAAAGAAAAATGACATGAATTTAAAAACATTAAAAAATCAGTCCCTCTGCGCGCTTGCGATTTCACTGGCACTTTATACCGGTTCAGCCCTGGCAAAAGACTTTACTGAGGATCAGTTCGCCTCTCAGACGCTTGGTCATGGCGTTTACGAACTGGCTTATGACGCCGGACAACAGGCTATCTATGCAGCCTCTGCCCCCTCTTTCGACAAAGATAAAACCGCCGGTGAAGTGTTCCTGTTTTCAACTGAATCATTAAAAGTCGATGAGCGGATCGCCACCGAACGCCGTCCTTTTGCGGTCTCACTGGATGAACCTAACCACATTCTCTGGCTAGGTAATGCGCTGGATGGCTCACTGACCCTGCTGGATACCCGCACCCATAAAGAAGTGAAAATGCTTCAGCTTGCAGACGAAGAAAATAAAGCCCACGTTCGTGAAGTGGTGCTCGACAAGAAGCACCACCGTCTGTATGTCTCCGGTATTGGCAGTGAAAATAAAGGTGTGCTGTGGGTTGTCGACACGCATAACCAGAAACTATTACACGCCCTCAAAGGGATGGATCCGGTCGGTTTCGCCGTTGATGAAGCTGGCGATAAAGTTTACGCCGTCACTGGCAAAGGCGAACTTGTTACCCTGGATGGCAAAACGTCGCAGGTTCTGTCGCGTGTGAAGGTTGACCCCTCCGAGCCGAAGCATTACTTCCTGAACATCGCGTTGAACACGGCCAAAGGCGTCGGATTTATCGCCGATACCAACACCGCCGACGTGCTGGTAGTCCAACTGGGCAGCGGTAAAATTGTTCACCGCGTTCCCACGCCAAACTCTATCGCTGCAGTCTATAACCCTGCCCGCAACGAAGTGTATGTTACCCATCGCAATGCCCGTCAGATTAGCGTTATCGATGCCAACACTTACAGCCTGAAGCACACCATCAAAACGGCAGCAATGCCAAACAGCATGGTGCTTTCTCCTGACAGCAAAACGCTCTTCGTTAGCGTGAAGCAGGATGAAAAAGCCAACAAGGCTGACTATGTACTCAAGCTCGATTTAACCCAGTTCTGAGGAATGCGTTGTGATTAACCAGACTCGTACCGCGCTGGCGATTTCGCTCGCCCTTGCCAGCCTCCCGGCGACTGTTTTCGCCGAAGAAACCACACCAGATAATGAAGATCAACTGGTGGTCACCGCCACCGGTTTCGCACAGGAACGCCGTGAGGCACCGGCGACCATCTCCGTCGTCGGCGAGAAAGAACTGAACACCCGCTCTAACCAGAACGTCACCGAAGCCCTTCGCGAGATGCCCGGCGTATTGGTGGGTAATGGCAACGGTAGCCTTGCCACAGGCGATGTGCAGATGCGCGGCATGGACTCGACCTATACCTCCTACATGGTCAACGGCATCAAACAAGGCACCCGCGAATCGCGTCCTTACGGACACCATATCGGGACAGAGGCTGCCTTTTTACCGCCGCTTGCTGCTATCGAGCGAATCGAGGTGATTCGCGGACCGATGTCCTCACTGTATGGCTCTGACTCCATCGGCGGCGTGGTCAATGTCATCACCAAAAAAGGCTACAACCTCGATAAATGGACGGGTGTGCTGGAAGATAACTACTTCCTGCAAGAGAAGAGCGAGTACGGTAACACCAACCAGACTAATGTCTTCCTGATGGGGCCAATTATCCCCAGCAAGCTCGGAGTGAGCGTAGCGGCGGATTATCTTGATCGCCGTGATGACGACAGCATCTCCGATGAGCGCTTTGTGAAGCACCAGGCTGGCAATCTGGATGCCACCATCAACATGTCGCCGACCGACACCCAACTGTGGGATTTGAACGTCGTCAAAGGGCATCAGGTAAAATCACACAATGATAAAGCCTGGCAATGGGACTTTGACCGCGATGCCGCTTCACTTGCGCAGCATGCCTGGTACGGCGACGATCTGCTGGAAGTGAAGAACTTCATCAGCTACGAAAACGCTAAAACCGAGTATCGTGTGCCGGGCATGAGTTCGCAGTTCATTAAGCAGAAAAACTATGAAGCCAACAGCGCGAACACCTTTACGCTGGGCGACCACAAGCTGACGCTGGGGATCAACTTCACTCGTAATGAGCTGGACGACACTTTCGGCATCGAAAACAAAGAAGTGTCGGGCATAACGCCGGTCAGCAAGATCACCCGTGACGGCTGGGCCATCTTCGCGGAAGATGCCTGGATGATGGTTCCGGACTTCACCCTCACCACCTCGGCGCGTCTCGATCACGACAGCTACTTTGGCTACCACGTCACGCCAAAACTCTACGGTAACTGGACGATTGACGAAAGCTGGGCGCTGAAGGGCGGCGTATCGGCGGGCTATAAAAAACCGGACCTGCGTGAGAACAATGAAGGTTTCACCAGCGTCTACGGTTCGTATCCGTATTCCTTCATTGGGATCGGTAACGATGACCTGAAACCTGAGCAGAGCGTCAACACCGAGCTGGGCGTCTACTGGCAACAGGACACACTGGCACTGGATGCAACCGTGTTCTTCACCAAATTCAAGGACAAGATCAGCGACTACACCATCTGTACCGCAACGGCCACGCAGAAGTGCATTTACAACGGGTATGAAGCGGAAGAAGTCTCGCAGTATTTCAACGTCAGTGACGCGGAAATCTATGGCCTGGAGCTGAACGGCGACTGGCAGGTCACTACCGCGCTGAAAGCGAACGCGAACTACACCTATACCCACAGCGAGCAAAAGAGCGGTCAGTACAAGGGAGAGGCACTGAACGAGTTCCCGACGAGCATGGCCAACCTGTCTCTGACATGGAATGCACTTAACGATCTTGAACTGTGGAGCAAAGCCAGCTGGCGCAGCAATACGCCTGACATCGGCAAATCAACGTCAACCGACGCCTATGCGCTGGTCGATTTAGGAGCACGCTACCATCTCAACAAGAGCATCACATTGATGGCGGGGGTTTATAACCTGTTCGACGTGAACCCAATCTACAAAACGTCCTATAACCAGTCTTCCATCGTGGAAGGACGCCGCTACAACATGGGCGCACGCTTCGAGTTCTGACAGTGACGCCGGAGCCTAAGGCTCCGGCAGTTACAGGCCGCGCGCCTTCAACGCCACATTCACTTCCCGATACGCCTCTACCAGTTTATCCAGCGTGATCCGGCTTAACCCGCTGGGATTCGGCAATACCCATATTTGCGTCGCGCCAATGGTCAGCGTCTGTTTTCCCCACTGCGCCCCACGCTGGCTAAGCCCCTGCTCAAATGCCTGCTTCCCGAGGATAGCGAGCGCGGCTGGCTGATACTCTTCTATTTTCTCAACGAGCAGACGACCGCCGTTGCGCATCTCCAGGAGCTTGACTTCATTGGCTTGTACCGTCGGCCTGTCGACAAATTTCGTCACGCCGCAGCGGAAGTCCAGCAGCTGTTGTGCCTCTTCGGGCTTAAGCTGGCGATCGGTAAATCCCGCCTGATGAATGACTTTCCAGAAGCGATTCGCGGGATGCGCAAAGGGAAATCCTCTACCTGCAGAAGATAACCCCGGATTGATGCCGCAAAATACCACCCGCAGCCCCGGTGCCAGTATGTCCTTAACCATAATTACTCCGAACAATACATCAGAGGAACAAGTATAACGGACTGAAAATACATTGTTTATAAAAACAGCATCCGTACGCTTATGTCTGGATTGCAACGCGGAGTTACTTTATAATCCACCGCCACGGCCCCTTAGCTCAGTGGTTAGAGCAGGCGACTCATAATCGCTTGGTCGCTGGTTCAAGTCCAGCAGGGGCCACCAAATTTTAGCTTTAAAATCATATGATTAAGCCACTCAAGTGAGTGGCTTTTTTGTTATCTGGTTTTCTAGTGGCGATGAAATGGCGGTGGATTTTTTACCGCCACTTTCCTGAGCGCATAAAAAACCCGCTCATGGCGGGCATTAAACGAAAATTTGTCAGAGCCACAACGGCCGCTGACCACCAACAGTCGGGTGCGGCGGTGCTGGGTCGATAGCTCCCGGAGTAACAATAAAGCGTTCTATCGTTTCCATTGTCATAAACGTACAACTACAGTTGATGTTCTGGCATTGGTGGTAACGCTCTTTTGTATTCTCTGTTAGATAGCGACTTGTTCGTGCATGTGCGGCATGATGACACTTTGGACAATGAAACATAACCCACCCCGTTATTCTCAATTCGTGAACCAATGATAAACATCAATTCACTTTTTGTGAATACATTTTACTCATCATCCTGTTCAGCACTGTACTCCACATCGGATAGCTTAACCTCAAGCTCTAAGCCCGTCGTGAATCCATTATTATTCAGATTGTGAGTTACCTTACTGATTAACCATGCCTGCTCGTCTATGACGCGCTTAAAGCCCGACACGCGCACCGGTGTCTCAGGGAACAAATCAGCCCTACCAAGCGCCAGCGTAATTGAAAATTCCGCAACGCCTCGTTGCAACTTATCCCACTTTGCCTGAGCGGCACGCATCGCCTGAGCCTTTGAAGCGTAGACCGTCGTCAGCGCCAGCACGTTATCGGCCTCACCAGCCATATACTCACCCTCGCGCGCTTCCTGCTCTTTTTTGGCTTTTGTCTTTTTGCTGACTGGCTTTGCTTTCGGGTGTTCCAGTGCGCGCAGGTGCTTCTCTTTTGGTTTACGTTTCAGCGTGACCTTCTGCTTTTGCGGCTTCGGGTCTTTGGTGTGCAGCCATTTTGCCGTTACGCCGGTATAAGCCCCACGGTCGGCAATAGCAAACTGATGGCGGTCACCATCACTGCGGGTCAGTGTCATTTGTGGGACTGGTTTGCCGCTGGCCGTCACTGCACTACCGGCTTTAAGAAACAGCAGTTTTCCCGCTTTCACTGATACTGTCGCCCCGTTCCGCTCAGCCAGTCTGGTCAGAAATACTGCGTCTGACTCCTGCGATTGGTCGATATGCGGTACCGGGATTTTTTTCAGCGAATCCGCGACGCTGGCCGTCAGTTTATTGCGTTTTGCGATGGCACTGACCAGCTCACCGAGAGTGGTGTCGTGCCATGATTCCTCACGCCGTGAATTGAGTGTTCCGCGAAAATCTGCGCTACGCGCACGAATGGTCAGCGTATCAGGCGCGCCCCGGTGCTCAATCTCATCAACCGTGAAATCGCCCTTATTCAGAAGTGCCGAACCCTGCCAGCCAAGCCACAGTGTCAGCACCGCCCCACGTAGGGGTAACTCGACTTTGCCGTCAGTATCGTCGAGCTCAATGTCGAGCTGGTCAGCTTCGAAACCCCGGTTATCTGTCATGGTGAGAGAAATCAGCCTGTCACTAAAATTGCTGGTAATGTCCTGGCTGTTCAGCGTCAGCATAAATGCCGGGGCAAGGCTTGCCCCGGCATCAATGGTCATGCCCGTCATCATGCAGTCAGCCCTCCGAGCATACCCTGTAGCTTATCGGTCAGCTTACCGGCTGTGCCAAGCAGCTCGTTGGCCTGCTTATTCAGGTCACCAAACATCGCCGCCAGTGATTCGTCGACCCGTTTCAGTGAAAGCGTGAAATCAATCTTTCTGGCAGCGCCATCACTGAAAAATTCAGTGTGTGTGGTCGAGACTTTATCGACGATATACATCCCGAGAATATTGCCAGTACCCTCAATCAGCGGCCACGCTCTGCCCTCGTCGGCCATCAGTTCAACAGCCCTCAGTGATATACGGCCACCGGTAATGGCAGGATAAAGCGTACCGGCAAGCTGAATTGAGGTCTCCCCCTCACCGAGAAACTGATAAGCGGGAGGTTTACCAACCCTGTCATTAGACACCCAGCGGTAATCCTTCGAGTGTTGCATCGACTGATAAGGCAGGGTGCGGCGTTCAAACACAAACATTCCAAGTGCAAGCATCATTATTTATTCCCCCTCAGTCATGGCTCATGCTGGCACGCTGACGCGCACGCTTTTCGCGCTCAATCTGTTCGAGTGTGTCGCGTAGCTGTCGGTCAAGCTGATGCCCCGGCGCAACACCACCCGGCAGAGTGATGTTGTATTCGCTCTTGCTCTGGTCAATGTAAGAGCGTCCCGCCGGTGCGGTAACGGGCTGATAAGCCTGATAACCGCCATATGTGCTGGTTGCCGGGATGTAGGAATTACCCTGTGTGGCGGCGTTGGTTCTGGCGGCGGTCTCGTCGAGGTTATCCGACTCTTTGTTGATGATGCCGAGCTTTTCGAGAAGCCAGTCGACGCCGCTGCGCAGTTTGTTAAAGACATTAAGTGGAGCCATCAAGGCAGAGGCCAGTGCCTGACCAAACATGACGCCAACATTTTTGCAGCTATCGAGCGTCTCCTGCGTGGCCTTGACCGGTGCAATCAGGTCTCTAAACCACTGCCAGACGCCGCGCAGCTTCTCACCGAGGCCATCAAATATGGGCGCCAGCGGGGCGAACATTTCCCCGACCGGTGCAAAGGCACTCATGATGCCCTCAATCACCCCCGAGAAAAATGCGCTGATGGGCTCCCAGTATTTACGGATGAGTAACGCACCGGCCACAATCGCCGCTCCCACGGCCACAATCGGCCAGGTAATTGCGCCGAGTGCAGTCACAATGGCAGTACCGGCGACAGTAAAAACTGTACCCAGCACGCCAGCAGCGGCAATGATGGCGTTAATCCCCATAACAACCGGCCATGCAACGAGACCAATACCGCCGATGATACCAATCAGAGCCAGTGCGCCACCGGCGATGATGCCGATGGTTGTCGCCAGCCCTTTGTTCTTCTGGATCCAGCCGTCGAGCTTTAACACGTATTGCGTGGCGGTTTGGGTGAGTTTACGCAACGAGCCCTCTTGCTGGTCAAACAGGTCGGTACCAACTGCCTCATAAGCAGACTGGAACTCTTTAAAGTCGCCGCCGAGGTTATCCTGCATGACCTTAACCAGTTCCTCGGTTTTACCGTCCGAGGCTTTAAACGCTGCGGTGAGCCGGTCAAGTTTGCCGCTTGAGGCTGCCTCCATCAGTACCGCCGCCGCCGAGCTGGCCTCTTCGCCGAAAATGGTTTTCATGTACTCGCCGCGCTGGCTTGTCCCGAGGTTGTTTTTCTCAAAGCTGCGTTGCATTTCTTTCAGGATGGAGAATATCGGGCGCGTGTTCCCTTTGCTGTCGGACGTTTTGACGCCGAGCTCTTTAATGGCCTCAAACGCTTTTCCGGTGGGAGCCTGCAGGCGGCTGAGAATGGCGCGGCTACCCGTGCCCGCCATTGACCCAGTGATTTTGGCGTCGTGCAGCGCACCGACCATTGCGGCGGTTTGTTCGATGCTCACCCCGGCATTTTTTGCCACCGGCGCGGCATAGGTCAAAGCGTCGCTCAGTCCGTCAAAGTCGGCAGCGGTTTTGTTCATCGTCATCGAGAGAACGTCGCCAATGTGCGCAATCTTGTCGTTTGAAAGCTGAAATGCTGATTTCATCCCGGTCAGCAGCGCAGCGTTTTCCTCCATCGAGCGCCGGTTTGACAGTGCCATATTCAGTGTGACCGGCGTCGCCGCCTGAATAGCAGCAGCGTCACCGCCGCTTTTCGCAATGATGATTTGCGCGCTCGCTGCGTCATCTGCAGAGGCTGCAGTATTGTCGCCGAGCTGGCGAGCCTGTTTGCGTAACGCCTCCATTTCTGGCGATTGCTTATCGACCCCGAGCACAGCCTGCAGCTCGGAATTTTTCTGCGCAAAGTCATAACCGGGCATCAGCAATTTAACCCCGGCCATCGTTCCCGCTGTCGCAATACCGACCCCAGCAGCACCTGCTGCGGCCATGTTACCTGCAAGCTCCTTACCTGATTTATATCGTTCTTTCACGCGGTTCAAGTGCGCCTGCTGTGCGCTGACCTTCGCCAGTGCCTCGCGCTGCCGGTTGAGTTGTGCTGTCGTTTCACTGATGCGGTTTTTTAATCCTCGCTCGTCATTAGCAAGGTTGCGTGTATTGATTCCGGCAGCACCCAGCTCGCGCTGCTGGCGTTTTACCGACTCGGTGAGGCTGTTGTATTTGACCTGCAGACCATCAGCCGCACGTTTTGCCGATTCAAGCACCTGCGCCTGCGCACGCGTTGGCCGTTCGGTATTTTTAAATTGGGTGGCAAGCTCCTCGGCTTCACGTTTCGCTTTTTCAAGCGCCTGACCGGTTACGGCCAGTTGCGCGCTTGTCTTACGAAAGCCGTCGATTTTCGACGCCTGACCATTCAGGTCACGCAGCCCTTTTTGTGTGGTGCGAATATCACCCGACAGGGTTTTACTCGCGGTCTGGATAGATTTAAGCGGTCTGGTCGCCTGGTCGACCGCTTTCAGCAATACCTCAAGCCTCAGGTTATTACTCATTGTGGTTTCCGCTACGCTGCAGCGCCTTTTCGCGCCATGTGATGAGCTCGGTCAGGCTCAGGGAATAGAGCTCTGATGGCGGCCAGTGGAATATCACTGCGATATCCGCCATCAGGTCATCGGTCGACAGGCTGGGCGGGAAATCTACTCCACCGAATCCGGTGACAAAAAACCAATCACCTTAGCGGCCAGCGACAGCATATCGGGCAGGTTCATTGCGGTGAGTTCCTGCGTGGTGAGTGCCGGGTAGGTCATTCGGGGCAGCACCTTAATCAGCGCATCGACCTCGGACTGCGCCACCGCCGCCAGACTGACACCGCGCAGGGTGCCTGCGTTCGGTTCAATCAGGGTGACTTTTTCAATCGTCTGACCGGCGCGCTTAATCGGCTTGTCGAGGGTCACGATATTCGGGTTTACGGTGTCAATTTCATTGCCAGCCGTATCAACAAATTCAGGGGTTTTGCGTGGTGCTTTTGCCATGATTTTTCTCTGCTCTGAATGGGGGTAATAACCGGCCAGCAATGCTGACCGGTCAGGAAATTACAGCAGCCCGATTGCGCGGCGGTGCTGTTCCAGACGGTCGACGCCGTTCACCTTCTCGACCATGTTGACGGTGTCGATTTCGATAATGTCGCTACCATCAATCGTGAGGCGGTAATAGGTGCAAACGGTCGACAGTTTGGTCGAGGTGTTTTCACCCTGCTTATTCTCGCCGCCGTCGATTTCTTTATGACGGCCACGCATGACCACCTCGACCGCAACGATTTCGCCAGTGTCGTCACGCTGGTAAGAGCCAGCAAAACGCAGCGGCACGGCATCAGCACCCGGCGCGGCATACTGCGCCCACAGCGCCACATCAGGCAGGCCACCGACAGACCATTCGACGGTAAGAGCATCATCGTCGAGGCCGAGGTCAATCGCTGCAGCGCCATTCATACCGCCGCCCCGATAGTTTTCGAGCTTGCGGGTCAGCTTCGGCAGCGTCACGGATTCAACAACACCCATGTAGCTAAGGCCGTCATTGAACATGTTCAGATATTTAAGTTTGCGGGGTAGTGCCATGTTGTTTCAGGCTCCTTAGCTGTTGACCGATTCGGCCAGATTCACCAGATATTTATCGGTAATGCGCTGGCGCAGGGTCAGGCTTTCCAGTGGGGGAACCGGTGTATAGTCGTAGTCGATATACAGTTTCCCGGCCTTGAGGGTTTCCTTGTCGTTCGATTCCTCATCGAACCAGCATTCACCGTCCACGATGTAGCCGTTAGATTTCAGCTCGCGGAATTTGGCGTTAATGCCGTCGACAATGTCACGGATGAGCGATGCGGTGATGGGCTTATCGACCGCCCACATGTGCGCCTCAGCCATTGTGTCGGCCAGCACCTGCGCGGTGCGGGTGTAGTTCTCAAACAGGAAAAGCGGGTCATCAGAACAGGTGCGGTTCCCCCAAAAACGGAAACCATCCTTGCGCACCAGCGTGGTGACCCCGGCCTCGTTGAGCAGGTCAGCATCGGTGCCGGATGCCTGCAAATCCCAAAAGACTGAGGCGCTGATGCCGGTGACGCCTTGCACGCCAACGTTAGACAGCGTTTTGTGCCAGCCGATAGTCTGGTCGATGTAGGCACGCAGACCGAGTGCGCGGGCGGTGGCGTATGCCGTGGCGGTGGCGTTTGCGGTGGTATCCCATGCGAGGAAGTCAGGCCAGATGACCATCAGTTCGCGCTGGCTGAAATTCTCGCGATAGGCCATCGCCTCGGAAATGGTTTTACAGCCCCACGCGCTGACATAGCAAAATGCGCGCAGTTTGATAGCGACTGACGCAAGTGCGACCGCCACCTCCTGCGTATCGAGACCCGGAACGCCGAGAATACGCGGCTTAACGCCGGTAACCGCTTCGGCAGTCAACAGCGCTTTAATACCGGTGTATTTGCCGTTCTCATCCGTGCCACCGATGATGTTGGTAACGGTCTGCGCTTCTGCGTCGTCTCCGGTACCTTCGGCAACGCGCACAACGACAGTAACAGGTTTAGCCTGGTCGGCGATGGCCTGCAGAGAGGCTGCCAGCGTGCCTTTTTTACCGGCTTTCGCAATGGCGCTCTGCACATTGGTAATCAATACGGGCTCATTGAGGGGGAATAGCTTCGCATCCGCATCACTGGCCGTACAGACCATGCCGATGATAGCGGTCGAAACAGTGGAAATGACGCGGGTGCCGTCGTTAATTTCAAGCACCTGCACGCCGTGGTGAAAATCACTCATCCGGTTAACTCCATGGTTAAGGGGTGAGCGTATTTTCTGTTGTGCGATAACGGCGGGCTATTTATCCGTATTGTCTACGGACTGATACAACAGACTGGAAAAGAAAAAGCGGGCAAGTGCCCGCCTGAATTATTCCGGCAAAGGTGGCCACTCAACATCAGGGGCATAACGCAAATCCAGTCGGCGCAGCTTTGTTCGGTATTCACGTAACGCAGTGAGTTCGGACAACTCGTCAGCCGTTATATCGCCATCGTCCTGAGCTTCTACAAGCTGATTGATTCTTGCTGTAGCTGATGCCATTAGTTTGTCACGTTCATCTGCCGCAATGGCTACATAGTCAATTAGTGCGGGTGTCAGAACTGGATTACCTTCTGCGTCTGCTGAAATTACATTTCCCTCGGACTGACCAGCCATTAATCGCCGGTGCTGTTCGTTTGTAACCCTCACCCCATTATCAGGCCAACTCCCTGATTTTTTATATTCGCTCATGAGCGCCAGCGCATAAAAGGAGTTCGTGGAAGCATCATAAATATACGAATAATTACCGGTCATTTAGTACCCCTTTGCAATCCAGTTCAGACCGAAAGTCGACGACGAACCGCGCACAGTAAACCCATGTGTATCGGTCGCTGTCATTGAAATTGCCAGCGTTCCCGTGCCGGTATCATTACCCACAACAGCAGTGCAGACGTTCGGGAATGCCGCCGGGAAATTAATACGCTGACCACTGGTAAAACCACCAGACCCCCACTGTGTAATCAGTCCGGTTGCATTATCCCGGTGCCAGCCATTAATCCCTAAACCCGCTGTAGGTAACATCCCGGTTGTCGCCAGAAATATTCCTGAATTATCGTCATGAAGCATGAACGGCTTAGTTTTGTCATTCTGATATACGCCGACCTCTTTGATATACTGACGCCCTGGCTTACCAGACAGAGCCACTGAAACATCTGACTTTGTTGGAAAGTTATTAGATGTCCACGAAGTGAGGTTGTTTCTGATTTGTGAGTCAAGTTGCTCAAGATACAAACTCAGCCAGTTTGCTCCATTTCCCGTACTCCACTTATCACCGTATATATCGCCGTTTTTATACATATTGGCGCTACCGGCATAAACATATTCACTTGCCGCGATAATACCGAGTCGGGTACTGATATAAGCCCGAATAACATCATCGCTTGCGTCCTGAAACCCGATACCATTCCACGATTTAATATTCAGATTATTACCATCAAAACCTGCGCCATCTTTATTCCCTAAAGCCATACCCCCTGTACCATCGCCAACAGTAACGGAGTTTTTTCCGCGCACATTTGGTGCAGTAATATCCCCCGTAAAGTCAGCTCCCTCCAGCATCGCCACATGACGCCATGAGGTAATACCTGCGCCTGTGCCGTGACCAAAGACGACGTTATTGCCACTGATGGCCAACACGTCAACAACAGATGTAGGGCTTGCAACCTCCGTAAGCGTGATAATTTGCCAGTAACTTACCTGGTCTGGTGCATCAGGTGATTGATGCGCTCGCATAAACTGACAGCCTGTAGCCGCCCGCGCACCAATAGAGACCCGGTCAGCGGCATCACTGACGAATGTTCCCGCGAGGAACCGGCCATCACCTTTGAAAAGCACATTTCCCAGTCCAATATTCTGAACAAACAGTGGCTTGTCAGGAATATCAGCGCCGTTCCTTTCTTTCGCGAGTCGCGCGCTGGCATTCTCCATTGCGATTTTCACCGCCTTCGGGGTCGCTGCGAGCGCCTCAGACGTACTGTCGGTTGCACTACTGAGCTGGACGATACCCTTTTGCGCCGTGGTTGCGTCCTGAGCCGTATATTTACCATTAGCAAGGTCATACGCCGCTTTAACCGCTTTCGGCGTTGCTGCAAGCGCCTCAGACGCGCTGTCTGTCGCACTGCTGAGCTGCGTAAAACCCTTTGCGGTGAGCGTGGCGTCAGGATGACGGCGGGACTGCTCATGCTCAGCGAGCTTATCGTCGACATAGTCCTGCGTTGCCATCACCGTTGAGGTATCAATCGTCAGCTCTACCGACTCGATATCGCTTACCATGATGACCATACGCACGGTCTGTGCGCGGCCTGACCCCTCCTCAAGTTTAGGTTTATAGCTTTCCGCCATGTTACCGACGGCAATCAGCGTGCCAGTGTCGTCATAGAGCCCCATTTCGCGCATCCAGAAACCGCCGGTTTCAGGCGGGATAAGCAGCTCCGCGACCACATAATTTTGATGCTTATTGTCCTGGCTGATTTTGTTCAGTTTATAGCGCCAGACTTCATTGACGAGCTTTGTCTGGCTGGCATCAGGCACCGGCAATGTACCGCCACCGTCGCCGATTGCCATCGCCGTAAAATTCACTTTTTTCCCGTTCGGGACGGTCGCTGCAGCCAGCTTGATTGCACCGGCTTTGGTGATGACCGTTTTATATTTTACTGTCATTTTCCTCTCACTTATCCGGGTAAACCGTGATGATGCCGCCGTCATACGTCAACGCGCCGGTGTACAGATAGCCAGGCACATCCTGAATAATATTGAGGCCGATAAGATGGCGGCTGGCTGGCTTTGCATCTGCAATGAGCCGCTCCATTTCTAAATACATTGCCTCAGTAATACCGCTTTCCAGTACACCAATATCAAGACGAAATGTGCCTGCCGGGTCGCCTGTCTCCCACCATTCCGTAACGTTGATGATGTAACCGAGCGGCTCAATAACTCGCCTGACTGCGCCTATCGTGCCTTTGTGGCAGTGAATGAAATACGCACTGCGAATAACGTCACGCTTGGTTTCTTCCGGCCAGTTCTCATCCCAACGGTCAACGGAAAACGCCCACGCCAGCCACGGCAAAAGGTTTGCAGGACAGGTGTCAGGGCTCCACAGGCGGCGTAACGGAATGGGGGTATTTTCAATATCGGCGCAGGCTCTGGCAGCAGCCACCTCAAGAGGCGATGAGCCTGCAGGTAACAGACGCGTATCACTCATCGGAGCCACCAATCACTATCTGATAGTCTGTGCAAAAGGAGGCCTGCGTTTTATCAAGCACAATGTCAGCCACTGGCGCCGTAAGTTCGACACGCTGCACACCTTCAACGTGTAACGCCGCATAAATAGCTGACAGTCGAATATCACGTCCTAACCTGTGCTGCGCGCTGATATAGGTTTTGAGCTTTGCCTCAGCAGCAGCTCTGACAGGCTCACTTTCCGGCCCCGGATAGATAAAAAGCGTCGCACTAATCTGATAATCGACAATCTGAGCTGACTGCACCGTTACGCGGTCAGCAACCGGCCTCACGTCCTCACCATTAAGCGCATTGCGCACAATGCTCAGCAGCTCATCAGATGCCGCGCCGTTGTTCTCGCGCGAGAGCACAGATATCGTGACGCAGGCGGGAGAAGGGCTGATAACTGAAATATCAGCGACACGCCCGTCAGCACTACGACCATGAAATTCATAGGCACCCGTAGAGCCCGCCACACTCATTCCTTCGAAAGCCTGCTGTATACGCAGACGATAATCGGCGTCGAGCTCCATTTCTGCCGGGGTGGGTGGAATGGTGGTGTCATCAGCAGGCGTGACCACAAGGCGCTCAACATTGAAATTTGCCCCGATATTATCGAGGTCACTGTCTATGGCATAAGCCAGCATGACTGCGCGCGCAGCTTCATTGACACGCTGACGCCAGATAACCTCACGGTAGGCGTTTTCCTGCAGCAGCTTAACAACCGGCTCTGACTCAAGTGCGAGCGTCCGGGCGACGGCTTCCTGCTGGTCTTCTGGATAGAGCGAAATCAGCGTCGCAATGCGCTCCGCAAGGATAGTTTCATAGTCCAGTTCCTCGACCACATCGGGAACAGGGAGCAGGCTCAGGTCAACAGTTGCCATAGCGATTTAACTCAGTGAAACAGTGGTTGAAACTGACGCACCGGTATCGGTACGCATCCCGGTAATATCGACATACATTTCGCCAGCGTCGCCGGTCTCAAAGCTGATGGATGTAAGCCTGATGCGTGGTTCCCACTTCTGGATCGCGGAATAGCACGCCACCATGATTTGCAGCCTGAGCGCCGGGGTTTGCGGCATATCAATCAACGCAGACAGGAGCGAGCCATATTCACGACGCATAACCCGCGAGCCGACCGGCGTCAGCAGAATGTCGCGCATGCTCTGGCCGATATGCTCACTGTCACTGATAGCGAGGCCGGTATTTCGGTTCATCCCCATATAGCGAGCTGTCATCTGGTGCCCTCCGTCCAGCTCCCGCCCCGTTGCACGCCACCGTGACCGTGGTCATCAACCTGCACACCGTTTGATTTCAACGTGCCGCCGGTATGTTCGATGTTTCCCCGCATGGTGCCGCCTTTCTGCACCTCAAGCGTCGCCGTCGTCAGTTTGTTGGTGCAGACCACCTCCGGGGTATCGAGGGTGATACGCTTTGCCGCTTTAACCAGCACCACCGGCACGGTGGCGGTGATGGACTCCGATGCCATCACATCGGCAGTCTTGATGCCGCTGACCGTCAGTGCGCTGGTTTCCGGCTCATACTCCATAACCGCGCCATCAGGGAACACCACATGCCACGCATCCGCCGAGGCAGACGGGGCGGGGTTATCGTCTGAGAAAATCCCCGGCAGCACGAAAGCGGTATCAAGCTCACCACCAATCGCCAGCAGCAGTACCTGCTCACCGACCGAGGGAGCCCACCATGTACGCGAACGACCGGCGCGGGTAGTCAGCCAGTTCAGCCATGTAGTCTGGATCCCGCCGCTTTGTACGCGGCACAGCCCCTGCACAGTATCGACCTCAGTCACCACGCCTGAGCGGATGAGGTTGCGAATTGCGCGCGCGAGCTCCTGTAGAGTGGATAACGTATTCATAGTGCAAGAATGCCTCTGGTCTGGAGCCGCGCCAATTCGCGCGGCTCCGGTGATGGCTCACACAATATTTATTTGCCGAGGTGACTGAGAATGACGCCTTCAATCATCTGCTCATCGTCGCGGGTGAAACCGAGTAGCGGGCGCGCCTCGTACTGCACCTCCCGGCTGTTGCGGTTTGGCCGGTCTTTGAGGCCATACTGATGCACCTGTGCCATGCGCTGCACTTTGCCGGTAAATTCCACCACTGCCGCACTGTCGCTGCCTTTGGCTTTCATAAAGCGGTTAGTGCGCAGTCTGGCGAACATCTCGCGCTTAATGCGGCCTTTCTTGCTCCGCACCGGCTGGCGCTTTCGCGCGGCATACGGGGTGCCGTCGGGTGCCTGCTGCCGTTTAATGCGTTGTTGCTGACTGGCGCGCAGCTTTTTCGCAATCTCAGCCGCCATTTGACGACGCGCCGCCGGTGACAGGCTGGCAATCAGACCGGCAAGACGTTCCTGCAACGCGGTTAACTCACTCATCCCACTTACTCACCAGTTCGCCGTTAACGTACAGTTCGACCGGGCGCGTCACCGGCTCAGGCAGCGGCGGCTCAGGGGCATAGCTGACATGCAGCGCGCCGTCGACCTCTCTGACGAGCGTGCGCTCGGTGAGTCTCAGGCTGATACTGATATCGAGCGAATCGTCGTTATTGATATCAATCATCCAGGTGAATCCTTTTTCCCGCCCGTCGTCGGTGGTCATAATGTCCGGCTGATGTTCACGCAGCCACGCCTGCACCGGCACGAATATCAAATCGAGGTCGCCGGTGAAGTCAGTCACCACCACGTTAAGCACGTACACCTTTTCAAACGACAGCGAGCTCGCCAGTCGGGAATCGGTATGGCCGTTGTCGGCAAACAGGCGCAGCATATCGGGGTTATTTCGGAGCTGCGGCACAGCGTTAATCAGCGCTTTGCGCAGGCTTTTGTGCTTTTGCATCGAGTTCATCCTGACAGTGTTTGACGGTTTTGACCTGCAGTGCACAGGCAGTCAGCGCGCCCTCAAGACGGCGAATATCCGCGCTCAGGTCACCATTCGTTTTCGGGTCACTTTCCGGCATCGGGCAAAGGCTCACCCTCGGGCATCCGTTGACCACAATCACCGGCGCTGGCGCAGGCGGGGCGGGTGTGCAACCGACGCACAACATCAGGCAGAGCAGCGTTATACCAGCGGCGAAAGGCTTCATTTTCATTAAGTAACCTCGTTATCGTCTGCTCACGGCGGCTGGCTTCTGCGCTTGCCTTTGCGAGCTGTTCGCGCAGTGCCACCTGCGCGGATTCATTACGTCTGGCGAGCTGACCGGCAACACTGAGCTGATTTTTCAGCATGCCAATCGTCGTCTTTTGCTCGCTCGCAATACGGTTTGCCGCCTCAAAGGAGCGGGATAAATTGCCGTTCTCATGGCGCAACCACAGCAACCCGAGCACGGCCAGCACAAGCAGCGTTATCAGGACTTTCATGCCATCACCCCGCCAGCCGAGCGCCAGACGGTGACCAGCTTTTCGAGACTGTGCTCGCGCTGGCCGTAACCGGCACCCGGTAATGACGCCCAGATATTGCGGCAACGGGAAACAGCACGCTCAATACGCCCCGCCCGGATATCGTCAATAGCGCCGCGCTCCCGGATTAACTGGATCGCAAGCTTGTCCTGTGACAGTGGGCTGAAATCAGGCAGTGCGAGCTGATTCTTATAGTGCGGCCAGAACAGATAAAGCTGCTGGTAACGCCCCGATGCCGTGGATTTCTCACCACGGCGATTAAACACTTTCGGTGCCCGGCCATGCGCGAAAGGGTGGTCGCTGTAATCGGTGAAAATCTCTGGCCTGCCATCAATGCCGGTGACAATGACGTCGTAGCCACGATTTTTCGTCAGCGGATGGTTCGCTGTTCCTTCGGAATACGCCAGCATGTCCAGAAAAGCGGCGATATTCTGGTGAGTATTAATGACCGGCATCGTCGCCCCCCTTCTGTGACTTAAAGCGGCGCTGTATGGCGATTTCCACCACCTGATAACCGGCAATGCCGAGCATGGATCCAATCCCGCACACGGCAGGCAGTGACATATCAGGAAACTGCACCAGAACAACACCGGCGACCATCGAAACGAAGCCGCCGAGCAGCATGCGTCCGACAAACAGGCGCGGGGTGATGGGCTCACCACCTGCCAGCACTTTCCCGACAACAATCATCACGCCAATCACAAACAGTGACAGGACGCCTTTTTCCCCTTCTGTCATGGTTTACTCCCAAAGATTGATAGTGTTAGTTACTGGTGAAGACGGCACGTCGGGCAGGTCAATCTCCGTACCATGCGGCAGAATGACACCCAGCTCAGACAGACCCGGATTAGCCTGCAGCACCGCCTCGACCACACCCTCAGTGCGCCCGTAATGCCGGGCGCAAATCGCATCGAGGGTGTCTCCCTGCATTGCCCGGACTTTCATCAGAGCTGACCCACAATGCAGCGCGGCTTGTCCTGCAGGCGCGCAACCGACCAGCGCATATCCCGCCACAGGTCATCAATGGTGGTTTCCACACTGTCGGCTTTTTTGTCACCCTTGCCGGTGGCCTCAACGCCGCGATAGCGCTCATACAGGGTGGCGGTTGCCATCGCCGTCACGGCGCTCAGGTAGTGGAAAACACGCACATTCTCGCCGTCGATTTCCTCGGCAGGCACGTCGGCCAGTTGCTTAAATCCGGCGGCAGTCTGGCGCAACCGGTAGTCGTAAAGCTCCGCATTGGTCTCGGCCATGCCGGTCTTGATGGCATTGCGCAGGCGCGCATCGGAAACCGTCTGCTCAAGGCGCATCAGTTCACGCACGCGCTTCGGATCCACATCAGGAAAAAAGAACGTGTTTTTAATCACTGCGCCGCCCGTCTCCGGTGCGGGAATCACCACGCCCGGTACGTCCTGCGGTTCGTCGGGCTGGTTCAGAATCACTGTCGTCATGACAACCTCATCAGGTTGGGCGGTGGACGCCGGTCTCCGTCAGGTCTTTGCCTGCTTTGACCGGCGTGCCGCCCGGCTCGGGGAGCGTTCAGTTAACCGGCGGTTTTTGCCGCCTTTGGTGGACGCCCGCGCTTTGCTGCCGGTCTGGTGGCAGGTTGGCGCGTACGCGGTTTAGTCGTTTTACGGGGTGCGGCCTCTGGCTTTGGCTTCAATGCCCGTTCCAGTCGCTCAATCTCCTTGCGCACACCGGCATTGCGGTCGAGCTGCATCGCGCGCTGAAACTGCGCCAGCGCCTCTGCATTCATACCGGCATCACGCAGGGTCAGGCCTGTCACCTTATGCAGACGGGCGCGCACCATATCGGGAACGTCAGCGCCGTCGGTCAGGTCGATAGTGGTCTGCAGCCAGGAAAGGTCGACAGACTCACCGGCATCGCGCAGACGCTGCGCAGCAAGCGCCACCTCCTCAACCAGCATGTAAGGTGTTGTGCGGCGATGGTCAGAGGTGAGGCCGTATTTCAGCACGTAGGGGGCAATTTCCAGCGCGCCAGCGATATCACCGGCATCGAGACGCCACAGCATGACGGTCATGACAATGTCATCCTGCGCACCACGACCATCAGCCAGCACACCGGCGACCCACGGCGCATAGAACGGCAGCAGCTCGCGCTTTTTCTCGGCTTTACGTTCGTTTGAACGGATGTTTTTTAACGTGCGGCGGTCATCGGCCAGCTTAACCAGCATCTGCTCATAGGCGGTTGCATGGCGCAGCGGGGCTTGCTCCCGCTGCGCGGCTTGAGAGGCCGAGACCCGCATCATGTGACGCTGTGCGGGGCTCGTCATGGTTTAGGCTCCGCTTTCCGGTGCTGCAGGTGCGGTGAAATCGCCCAGGGTGATGTTTTCCAGCAGGCACCCGGCGGCATACGCCTCGACCACATAGTCGATATTCATCGACTCGTAATTTTCAACGCGGTCTTTTTTCGGGTTTTCATCAATGCTGCGGCGGTGGCTCTCATCCATGAAATAGATAGAGAGGTTTTCCAGCGTGGTCACTAACACGGCATTCGCCGGGAAGTACGGCACGCGTACAGCGGGCAGGTTGCCGATTCGCTTCTGGCTGATGATGATATCTGCCGCGAGCGCCTCGCTGTTTTCCTGCGGCTTGTTCACCAGCGGGAAATATTTGTCGGCCAGCAGCTTACGGCCAACGATGGCAACGAGTTTCGGGTCATCCTGATAAACCTCGTCAATCAGGTTGTTGGTCGCATCCATCACCAGCGCGTCGAGGTTCTCATAGTCGCCGTTTCGACCGACACGAATCACTGCTGAAACGACCTTACCGTCAGCGTCGGTGATGTTGCTCATCACGCGCGTCGGGGCTTCATTGCGGTATTTCTGCAGCCAGCCGACGGCCACATCCTGCAACATCGGATTTTTGGTGCGGTCAGAGGTGGCGGCGCGGGTGGTACCGTTAAAACCGGCCATGATGAAATCGAGCGCCTGACGCTTGACGATGGCGTCACGGATACGGCGCTGGAAGTCCTGAAAACGCGCCCACAGGTCGAGGGTTTTATATTTCAGATGGAAGTCAAAGTTAATCTGGTCGCACTCGTACTTGTTGGACTCAAGCGCGGTAAAGTCTGCGGTCTTACGCTCATCATCACCCGAGGTGTCGGTCGTGCTGGCGATAGTACCGGTCACACCAACGCCGATTTTCTCACCCTTCATTTCTGCGACCGGCAGAATATTAATTGTCTGCAAAAATGCGGATGACTCCTGCACTTTGTTCATCAGCGTTTGCGTGACGGACGGCTCGACGGTGAATTTTTTACTGACGTCATCAGTGCTGATGCCGTTCAGCTCAGCGACGCGGGTCAGATAGGCATTGAACTTAAAACGGGTTTCCGGGCGCATAGTATTTCCTGTTTGAATTTATCGGTTAGTCACTGCATCGGGCGGGGTTGCCGCCCGGCTTTGGGTCTGTGGTTTATCAGCAGTCGGTCAGCAGCTCATCGCCACCACCGCCGCTGGCTTTCGTGCGTCGCGGCTGGCTGAAACTTTCGGTTTTATCGAGGGTGGTTTTCAGGTCGGAAAATGCCTGGCTGGTTTCTTCAACCTTGCCGGTCAGTTCCTGTTTAAAGGTGGCAAACGCGGTTTCCATATCGGAAAGACGCTTATCCTGCGCAGTGAGGTTGGTCTGCACATGCTCGGTAACAGCGGTCACCGCCTCATGCACATCATTCATGCGCGCATCGTCGCTGACCTGCTTACGGCTGAAAATGGCTTTCACCTTGTCAGTCAGGGCGGTAAATACCGTTTCCGGCTGGTCTTCAAACTCAAGCTCGGCAAGCGTTGCCGCTGAAATCAGGTTTTCAGGGTTAGCCTTAAAGCGGTTAAGCGGGTTGTGTTTTGCATTGCGACAGAATTCGAGGTATTCGGTGCCGAGGCTTGCCGGGTCATCGGTCACAGCCAGACCAACGAGATAACATTTGCCGGTATTGGCAAAATTCGGCTGAATTTCCATTGAGGTGTAGACCTTCTGCGCGGCTTTATTCATCGCAATAAGGTCATCGGTCGGGGTGATTTTAGCGAACAACGCCCATTTGCCGTTAAGCGCAGAATCGTCGTCAATTTTCTCGGCTTTCAGCTCGACCACATCGCCATAACGCTTGAATATGCCATCAGGCAGCAGGCCGCGCAGGTGTTCAAGGTTGATACGGCAACCGTAGACGCGCGGGTCATAGGTTTCGGCCATTTCCTGAATATCACTGGCGCTGATAATGCGCCCGTCGCAGGTATCACCCTCGACGCCGATGCGAAAGAATTTTGAGACTTTTTTTGCCATTGTCAGGAGTCCTGAGGTTAGGGTTACTGGTCAACGCCAGTTTCCAGACTCAGGGCACACCAGACCACTAACGACGGCTGGACAATCGCCCACACAACAGCACCTTAGCGAATCACTGACGGCCATTAAGTAGCCTTGCCCTGAATCCACTACGGCGAGGCATCAATGACCATTTCCACCGATACAACCTTGTTGCATGACCCGCGACGACAGGCATCGCTGCTTTACTGGCAGGGGTTTTCCGTACCGCAGATTGCCGAAATGCTGCAGGTCAAGCGCCCGACCGTGCAGAGCTGGAAGCAGCGCGACGGCTGGGACGGCATCGCACCGATTTCCCGCGTTGAAAGCAGCCTTGAGGCCAGGCTGATTCAGCTCATCGCCAAGCCGCAAAAGACAGGCGGCGATTTCAAAGAGATTGACCTGCTCGGGCGGCAGATTGAGCGGCTGGCGCGCGTCAACCGCTACAGCCAGACCGGCAACGAGGTCGACCTTAACCCCAATGTCGCCAACCGCAACAAAGGGGAGCGCAAAAAGCCGAAAAAGAACTATTTCAGCGACGAGGCTATCGAGAAACTGGAGGAATTATTCTTCGACCAGTCTTTCGAGTACCAGTTGCAGTGGTACCGCGCAGGACTTGAGCACCGTATTCGCGACATTCTCAAATCCCGCCAGATTGGCGCGACGTTCTATTTCTCCCGCGAGGCGCTGCTGCGCGCGCTCAAAACCGGCCATAACCAGATATTTCTGTCGGCCAGTAAAACGCAGGCTTACGTGTTCCGCGAATACATCATCCAGTTTGCACGACTGGTCGACGTTGACCTGACTGGCGACCCGATTGTCATCGGCAACAACGGCGCAAAACTGATTTTTCTCGGTACCAATTCCAACACCGCGCAGAGCCATAACGGCGACCTGTATGTCGATGAAATCTTCTGGATCCCGAACTTTCAGAAACTGCGCAAAGTCGCCTCGGGCATGGCTTCGCAGAAGCACCTGCGCTCAACCTACTTTTCGACACCCTCAACGCTGGCGCACGGGGCTTACCCCTTCTGGTCGGGTGAGCTGTTCAACAAGGGGCGCGCCAGTGTCGCTGACCGCATCGAAATCGACATCAGTCACCGCGCGCTCGCCGGTGGCCAGCTCTGCGACGATGGTCAGTGGCGGCAGATTGTCACCATTGAGGATGCCCTTGCCGGGGGCTGCACCCTGTTCGACCTCGACCAGCTCAAACGCGAAAACAGTGATGATGATTTTAAAAACCTGTTTATGTGCGAGTTTGTCGACGATAAGGCATCGGTATTCCCGTTCGAGGAGCTGCAGCGCTGCATGGTCGACGTGATGGAAGAATGGGAAGATTTTTCCCCGTTCGCCGACCATCCTTTCGGCTCTCGCCCGGTCTGGATTGGCTACGACCCGTCGCACACTGGCGACAGTGCCGGGTGCGTCGTACTCGCGCCGCCAGTGGTCTCTGGTGGCAAGTTCCGCATGCTGGAGCGCCACCAGTGGAAGGGCATGGACTTTGCCGCACAGGCAGAGGGCATCCGAGGGCTTACCGAAAAATACAACGTCGAATACATCGGCATTGACGCAACCGGCCTCGGTCTCGGCGTGTTCCAGTTGGTGCGCTCATTCTACCCGGCGGCACGCGGCATCCGTTACACACCTGAGATGAAAACCGCGATGGTGCTCAAGGCGAAAGACACCATTCGCCGTGGCTGTCTGGAGTACGACGCCGGGGCAACCGACGTCACGCAGTCGTTTATGTCGATTCGCAAAACCATGACCAGCAGCGGGCGCAGCGCCACCTATGAGGCCAGCCGCACTGAGGAAGCCAGTCACGCCGATATCGCATGGGCGACCATGCACGCCCTGTTAAACGAACCGCTTTCTGCCGGTAGCGGCATGCAGCCTAAATCTATTCTGGAGTTTAATTAATGAAAAATAACGTTTTCTCACAAAGCCAGATTCAGGCAATGGCCGATATTCTGCACAATGACAGCTTTGAATATCAGGCAACATGGTTGCGGGTCGGGAAACTCAATATCGACCGCAGCATCACCAAATCGCGCCAGATTGGCGCAACACAGCTCTTTAGCCGTGAGGCGCTGCTCGATGCGCTGACAACGGGCGATAATCAGGTCTGGTTTGCTCACACCATTGAGCATGCGCGCGTGGCGCTGATGTACATGAATAACCTTTCGGCGCGCGTCGGCGTCCGTCTGACGAGCAACGGCCACAGCCTGCAGCTCGACGACGGTGCGGTTATCAGCTTTGTCGGCGAGGAATCCCACTGCGCCGCGCTGGCGGGTAATGTCTACCTTGATGAGTTCGGATGGTTCAATAACCCGCTAAGGGCGGCAAAAGTCGCGGCGGCTATCGCCTGCCATAAGCGCCACAGCCTGACGATGTTCACCTCGCCCTCTGATAATCATGACGCTTTCCGGGTATGGAACGGCACAACCCGCAGGCACCGACCGTCACCGCTCATCAATACTGGCGACAGCGTATTTTGTACCGATGGTGTCTGGCGTCAGTCGGTCACACTGGATGCTGCATGCCAGCGCGGATGCAATCTCTTTGCACCTGAGGATATTAAACGCGAATACAGCGACGATGATTATCGTATGCTGTTTGGCTGCGACTGGTCTTTAGCGGTTGCAGCGGGTGAGGTGAAAGCATGAGCAAGCGCAAGCCACGTAAAGCAGCAGCCATGACTGCCAGCGCCCCGCAAAAAATGGAAGCGTTCACTTTCGGTGAGCCAGTGCCGGTGCTCGACAAGCGCGACATTCTGGATTACGTCGAGTGCATCAGTAACGGCAAATGGTATGAGCCGCCGGTCAGCTTCTCCGGTCTGGCAAAGAGCCTGCGCTCTGCCGTGCATCACAGCTCACCGATTTACGTTAAGCGCAACGTACTCGCGAGCACTTACATTCCGCACCCGCTACTGTCCCGTCAGGATTTCAGCCGTTTTGCGCTCGACTATCTGGTATTCGGCAACGCCTTTCTTGAGCAGCGCCACAGCGTCACCGGCCAGTTAATCAAGCTACTGACCTCACCGGCCAAATACACCCGCCGTGGGGTTGATGATTCGATTTTCTGGTTTGTGGAAAACTTCACTCTGCCGCATGAATTCGCGCCTGACACCGTGTTTCACCTGCTGGAGCCTGACATTAATCAGGAGATTTACGGCCTGCCGGAATATCTCAGCGCGCTTAATTCTGCCTGGCTGAATGAATCCGCGACGCTGTTCCGTCGCAAGTATTACCAGAACGGCGCGCACGCGGGTTACATCATGTATGTGACCGACCCGGCGCAGAGCGCGACCGACGTCGAATCGCTACGCGAGGCGATGCGCAACTCGAAAGGGCTCGGTAACTTTAAGAACCTGTTTTTTTACGCCCCGGGTGGAAAACCGGACGGCATAAAAATCGTGCCACTGAGCGAGGTCGCCACAAAGGATGACTTTTTCAATATCAAGAAAGCCAGCGCCGCTGACCTGATGGACGCGCACCGCGTGCCGTTCCAGCTTATGGGCGGCAAGCCCGAGAATATCGGCTCACTCGGTGACGTTGAGAAGGTTGCAAAGGTATTTGTGCGCAACGAGCTGTCGCCGCTACAGGACAGGTTCAGGGAGGTAAACGACTGGCTCGGCATGGAGGTCATCAGGTTCAAAGAGTACACCCTCGACAACCCGGAATAATCCCCCTCAAGCCGCCAGCATGGCGGCTTTTTCATACCCCGCCACCATCACGCCTCAGACGCGCCACACGCGCACGAACACACACGACCACCAACGAAGCGACAGCAACCACGATAGCGCCATTACGAGGCGCTCAGACGATAATTTTTATCATTACGCACCACCTCTGGCGCGCAATGCTTTCCCCGCCACGCCTGCCCGCTTTATGGGTCGGTTTTAATGCAGTTGCATGACTACTCTGGATCCGCGCCAGCTCTGGCGGCGCACGGCCAGAACGGGCAAGCCTGACGCATGCAAAACCATGCACCTGTTGCATGCACGGCTAAAAAACGGGAAATCCTGGTCAAATTTTGGCTGTATGTCTTGCACCCGCTTACCGGATTTAAATAATAGAAAAGTTATTGAAAGGTATGCCTTGCTATACACCGCTTTCTGTTAACTTTTCTTTAAATTGTTCGTTAAATGATTTCGTTTGCGCTGAGGTTAATGTCTTCGAAAACCGTTTAGTAGTTGTTTGTACAACAATTGTGCACTCTCCTACATCCTCACCTTTGCAATTATCCATAAACCACTTTTCCTTTACTGATGAGAAAATAGTTCTTGGTATAACCAGGCTCAACCGGTCCCCATAATCCTCAAGCGTATGCGGAATTTTACCCGCTATTAATAGCGCAGGGTTCACCAGAATGAAAAGATCTGGATTATTAGAAAAATTAAACGATACAGCCTGAATATTACTTCTCATTCGTTTCATATTAGTTATATTTATTGAAACCTCGACATCTGTTTCTGTTGAACTATACATTGATGGAACAAGAACCAATCCATACTGTATATCTAATTCCTCCGTATTTTCTCTAGCTGTTCGAAGAGCTATATACAAAGACGCCACAACAGCAAAGAGAGCACCAATACCTGAAACCCATGAGCCGAGCATAGATAAAAACGGAATCGTTAAAGTTATAAACTTTGAATTATCCTTTATGCCCACATGACTATACCCTATAAAACACCCAATAAAAAATGCCAGCAAAGAGATTGCTAGCAATAATAAAACCCATACTACCTTATCCTTGCCTAATAAATTCCTAAAGTAATACATCACGCGCCTAATCAACTTCACACTACCCTCCTCAAATTTAGCCATCAATAATTAAAAAAATCACCATTTTATATATTTTCTATAATAAACCATTCAATGCTATCAAATATGAAGTCATGCGTTGAGCTTTTTTGTCATTTATTTGGCTTCGATACTGCTAACGCCTCGCGGGGCTCGTTGTTCAACCCCACCAGACCTGAAAGCGAGTTTCAGCTCCGGCGGCGTTTTCTATGGTCGACGTGGCGGCGGTGAGTAATGTGTCGGCCTGCTGATATCGTCCAGCTTGCCGTAGTTATCTCTGACTATTTCTGCACATCCGACCAGCTCTGCTGGAGTCAGGTTCTCAGTGACCATTATCGTCTGCAGACGATGAACGATTGCCATCAGTTTTATGCTTTTAGTTTTGTGCTGCGGAATTTCTCCCGGTAGTCGATGCATAATATCACCCTCAATGAATTTTATTTAGTGTCGTCAAAGCGCCACTATAAAACCCGCTAAGGTAACGTCCCATTCATCACTAGTGTGTAATCAATAACACATCTGGAAATTTTGAAAGGCAGGACAAACGCCTCACGGTAGTCGTTTTTCAACACCGGCGGCGTTTGTCACTGTATTGCTTAATTTTCGAGTATTGAATCAACCTCACCCGTTCGAACATCGACGCGCGCTGCTACGGTCTGTTTAACCACTCCACCATAAGCATTAGTTCCGCGAAACGTTGTTTTGACAACGGCATGCGGGTCTTTATTCAAAATAAGATGGTAAACCGTTGAAACATGTTTATAAGAGGAATCATCATTCATGCTGGCTTTTATCAATTTCTCTAACGGACGATAAGAGCCATCCCAACCGCTAAAATTTCCCTGAAATACATCAAGGTTGATTTTATTATTTAGAGATTGTGGATCCTTCTCAAAGTCGTTGAAACACCACCCCAACACATCACCGAGCTTTAACGCATCATCTTTAGTAAAAGTGTACTCGCTCATACAGGCATAAAAAGCATCTGCAGAGCTGACCGGTACACTTTTGAAGCCAACATAGTCTTTAACGATTTCGTGCCGGATTTCTTTTGGCTCATTGCGATATTCTTTGAGGGTTTTATCTGCGTACTCAAACGTTGGCGTAGCCGGTTCCGCTTTAACCGTCGGTACATCATTTTTCGCTACAGGCTGACCCTTTTCAGTAGGCCATATGATTGAGCCAATAACGCCCAGCGCCAGACAGCCGCCGAGATAAACCGCACTTGAGCGCTTTCGATTTGGCATCTTAACCAGCGACGGCTTGATAAGACCAATGATAAAAGCAATAAAAAGAGCCAGAGATAAGAATGCTATTACGGTATCCATGATTTTCCTTTATCTAATCCCATAAAAAACAACCCCATGCTACCAAACATGAGGTTGATACTGGCAATTTTTTGAAGAGCTACCGCCAGCTCTCATCTTCCCAAACTTCCTGAAGAATAGCGTCCAGCGCTTCGCGGTCTGAATCTTTATCGAACCCCATCAGTTCGACACCAGTCATAGATCCCTTTTTGACCGTAACGCGCGTCGATGGAAAAACAGACTGTATTCGCCTAGATAATTCACTCTGAAAAGCATCAATCACTGGCTGACCGACTATTTGGTCTTTATCTAATGTGATATTTACCCTCACCTTGCTCTCCCTCGCAAAGGTTTCATCAACTGGCGGCGCGGAAAAAACAACAGAAAAATTATTGTTTTTCATTAAGTTGCCTCTTGCTATCTCCGCAATTAAATTCAATGCGATTTCACGGTCTCTTTCCTGACAAGTCCCTTCAGCCGTCAGACGCGCAATCATTTCGACCCGCTCAATCATAACGTGCTCACTTAACTCTCTATCCACACAACCTCCACAACGAGATACTGTATAAACATACAGTAGCACGTATTGATAAAAAATGTGAAGAAAAAAAGCAGCAAATACACTGTATGTACATGATATGGATGAATATTAACGGTTATGCTTTCGTTGCCAGTTCAGCTAAAGCCGCAACACGATTGAGGATTTCTGTAGCTTTTGTCTGATGCTCCTTAGCTTTAGCCTGATGTGATGGCGCTGCGGTAAATATTTCTCCTGTGGCCGTTCCTCGCAACCATTTACCATCAAAGCAACTTTTGCCACCTGCAATCAGGTGCAAGGCTTCGCCCCGACAGATAGTGTTGCCGGTTGTCAGATGTATTTCGTCGATAGTTTTCGCTATAGCTGCATTTTGCTCATCCGTTCCGTGGATGAATTTTCGCCGCATTGCTGGTTTTGGCTTCCTGAGCCGGTTTGTCAGTTCTCGTCTTTCGCGTCGACTCAGTGGTTTTGATAAATCGAGTTCCGGTGGATCGCTTTCGGTTCCCGTACAGTTATTGACAGAACTCCGAGAGGGCGCAGATGCGCCCTTAACGTCAACGGCCAAATCAACGGCACGCTTTGGAACAATCTTCCACTGCGTTAACCGGGTTAGAATAGGAGAGCCAGCGCCTATCGAGGCATCGTATACACCTTTGATGCACACAGTTTCTTCGCCATACTGATTAAATTCAGTTCGAGGCTCATACAATGTACGTACCTGTAAATCATCACGGCGAACGAATGGGCCACCTTGAGCATTCACATAATCAGCCCAGCGTCCATAGTGAGCAGCATCATGCACTGCGGCGAATTCAACACTGAGCGCCCTGGCTGTTTCAGGGTCAGCCATTTTGCGTAGCTCCCTGTATACCGTCACCGGCGCACCGCCGATAAATTGGAACTGACGGATGTGCCAGCGCGCCGCCCATGCTGAAACGGCGGGAGCAGTCTCTTTTAACAACTCACCACTTTCGTCATCGGTTTCACCATCGAGAGCATAACCGTCGATATTTTTGGAAATGTATTTAGCGACATAGCCGGTAGCGCTGCCTTTTTCCGGGTCAATGGCCTCAGCGTGGAAGCGCGCCTTTTTGGCTTTATCGCTTCTCAGTTCGTAGTGGTCTTCCTCCCACGCATAATCACGGATGATGAGTCGCACACGCTCGACATCCTCCGGCAACATGAACATAAGCATATGCCAGTGAGGCGTTCCGTCGTGATGAGGCTCGGCAACACGGATGCCGAAAATGCGGATTTCTTCCCGATGCAGCTTGGCGCGAATACGCGCCCAAAGACCGGTGAGATAGTTCTGCGTGTCTGACGGGCTTGCACCGTTCCATTTGCTGTTACGGTAGCCCGCTTTGGTGGTGGCGTGGTATTTAGACGGTGCAGTCAGAGTATAGAACTCCCCGACATAACCGAGCTCATTACAGATATTTTCAAACCCACGAATGCGAGCCATCAGCTCACAGCGGCGTATTGCTGGATTAGCGACCGAGCCGTCGTATTTTTCAATCAGGCTAATGCGGTTGCCTTCTTCGTCTTCGAGATCCAGCCCTTTAAGAAATTCGCGCGTGCGGCGCTTCTGCTCGCGCCAGTCGGTCACGCAGTTTTTACTCGCGTAAGCATGTCGTTTCTTGCTTACGTTGCCGACTGCAATTTGCAGATGTTCGCGCCATGCAGCCGCAATGCGTCGCAAGCGGCCGCGCCACCAAACCTCATTAAACATGCGCATTACTGCCGGTGCGATTTCATCCTCACAAAAATATTTTTTAGTCACACGCTCCCATTTCGGCGGTGTAACGTTGAATTGCAGGGAAATAAAACCAGCGTGCATGTACCAGGTGTACAGCGTTTTGAGGTCGCTAAATCCGGTGTCATCAATATCAGCCAGTTCAGCACGAATGAAATTCGCGATATCAGCGGCCAGCAGGTCAATATCGGCGCGCGACATATCCGGGAGGCGGTTAAATCTGGCGACCATATTGACCATGCGTGACGCCAGATATTGCATAAGCTGGGTATCAAAATGACCATCGAAAACAGCGGCTGATACATTGCTGTTAATACCCGCGCACTCGTATTTTTTGGCGACCAGTTCAAGACGCGGCAATGCCTTTTTGCAGAAGCTGATTAAAAAAGCATTGGCTCGTTGACTGCCCTGATTTTGCTCCAGTACCGCAGCGGTTCGATAAACATCAAAACGCACGCACTCAGGCTGGAGGGAAAGCACCTTTCTCGCATGCAGCAAAGCCGCGAACATACGGTCGCGGCGATGCTGTTGGTCATAGGTAAGATATGGGCTGGCTATTGCCGGTCGAGGAGCATTCCACGGAAAAGCATACTCAAGCCTCACAATGACTCTCCGCAGCTATCAATAAATGCACGGATAAACTCGGCGGCAAGTTGTGGAACTATCGCGTTACCATAACCGCGCAGTAGCTCCACCCTTGAGGAAACCCCATCAGAAGCCTCGCCATATCCGGCAGGTAACATTCTAATCTGACCATCTGCGCCCTCGTTGGGTTGCCAGTCAGACCAAAAGTGTGAAGCCACATTTGACGATAAAGGGTGTCGTTTCTCATCCGACCATCCTTTCTGAAAAATGACTTGCTCAGATTTCCTGAATCCTTTCCAGACCTGGCGGTTACTGTTGCCCAAGGCCGCACCAAAACAGATGCGCTCTCTTTTGTGAGGTGCGCCGACGCCTGAAGCTGGCAATACTGCCGCTGCGCAGGCGTAGCTTTCATTTTCCAATTCAGCGAATAAATCATCGAGCCAGTATTTCCCAATCGCCGCTTTAACTTGCTCTCCAAAGATGACTGAAGGACGGCACTGTTTAATGAGCCGCACGAATGTAGGTGCAAGATGCCTCGGGTCAAGTTGTCCGAGTTGTTTTCCCGCTGTACTAAATGGCTGACACGGTGGGCTTCCTGTCCAGCACGGGTAGTCATCGGGGACGCCAGCGAGTCGCAAGGCAAGCGACCAGCCACCAATTCCGGCAAAGAAATGACATTGTTTAAAACCTTTAATGTCGGAAGGTGTGACATCTGAAATACTCCTGTCGTCAACGATACCTGGTGCGATTAGCCCACTATCAATTAGATTGCGCAGCCATTGCGCCGCAAATGGGTCAAACTCGTTGTAATAAGCCGTCACGCCCTTTCACCAAATGTTGAAATGCACAAGTGGCCGATGCGTTCAATTTCATCAGCCATGCCTTTGAGTGTTTTAATTTCCGAGTCTTGAATATGGTGATGAATCAAACCGGAAATAAGCTGGTTAATCTTTGGGTAATATCCGATAGTATCAAGCCATTCCTCGCCAGCATTTTTACCTGACTTAACGACTTTCTTTTCATTCAGGATAAATTGATACTGGTCGCTGGTAATTACCCATTTATCGCCGACTTCAATACGAATACTCATTTACACGCCCCTGTAGTGCTTAGATTTGAGCTCGTCGATTTGCTGACAGGTCACGCACAAATTCACTCCCGGAATAGCAATGCGGCGAGCTTCCGGGATTGGTGAGCTACATTTTTCGCAGAAAAAACGGGAAGGCACAGCGATACGGCTGCGTGCTTTGTTGATGTAGCGCTCGCGGTCTTCCTGCTCACGTTGTTGGGCTAAATCAATTGTGTCGGCCATTAGTGCAGCTCCTGTGATTCGTTTTCGTAGCGAGTGGCTTCGCGGCGCAGTAGTTCGGCCGCTTCTTTGCCGGTCATATCTGAATTGGTAATGTGAACGGCCAGAGCTTCGAGACGGATTGCAACGGCGAGAGCGCGGTCTTTGCGCTCTTCTTTTTTGGCTTCTTTAAACAAAGACTCCAGCGCGTGGTCGCCAGCACCACTCGGCGTTGATAAATAAATAGTTCGACTCATATATCCTCCTGATTTTGGACAAAAGAATGCCCGGCGGGTTTACGCCAAGTAATTACGTTTAATTAATTAACTATATCCAAATACAACAGCAGGTTTGCTTTTTAACTGCTTGATGATTTCGGCTTTTAATCCATCCTTAAATTCTTTGCAGCACTCCCACTCAGGGTCAACACGAAGTATCGCGCCGTCGCGGGTTTTAATTTCAAAACCTTCCTCCATATTTGGAATCATGGCACCTAAAACAATTCTTAATTCATCGCGTGACATGTTTCACTCCTTTAATTACAAAGTGGACAATACGAATAATTAAAAAACCTGACGATTTCGGCGACTTTGTTTTCAGCCCTTTTAATAATTCGGACTGTGAGCGGCACGGGTGCCAGCGCTTGCCGTCCTTACCTGAGATCCAGCCGTGGCCGTAATGCATGCCAGGGCTTTGCTTAACGAGCAGAGATGCGAATGATGGTTCACTTTTCAGCATACGCACCTCAAATCAGACCAAACGATGCGCCAATACCGCTCATGGTATCGACCACACTCGACATAGCGGGATTAGTCTGCAGACGTGCATGCAGCGCCAGAGCCGACAATGACAACATGCGAATGCCGGAGTTAACGCTTTCAATCATGTTGTGCTTACGGGCAGTGGTCAGACGTTCATCAGATACCGCACCGCTCGCCAGTTCACCGAGTTCACTCATTGCGCGCATGACATAAGACTGCAATTTGTCTTTAGCCAGCTCATTAACTGGCACGCATGGCAGACAATGAATCTGCGCCAGAAAACCATCAACGAGGGTTGAGTCTTCGGTCAGGTCTGTCAGTAGCCACAATTCAGGCGGCGTGAACTGGTGAGGCTGCTCCGGGTTGAGCTTGTTACGTAACGTCTGAACATTCATACCCGCACGCTCGGCCAGCTTCGCCATGTTGTGACGCTGCGCAAAAGCCCGGCACGCTTCGTCATAGTGGGGATGTTTGGAAATCTGAAAATCAAACATGCTGCATCCTTACAATTCACATAAAGTGAATTAAGCGCCGATGACGAGTTGAAAACGGGAATGCCCCAACGCCTTACGCAACTGCTCTTCTTTCCAGCGTGCGTAATAAATACGAATCGGGCCACCGGCTTTCTTGCAGCCTTTACGGATAGTGCGAGGTTCGATTGGTACGCAAGGATTGTCGCCGGTCGTCCAACGGTAAGCGGTACGTTCAGAAACACCCTCAAGCTCTGCGAATTGTTGCAGAGTAACGATAGGTGCAGGCACTTTGATGATTGCGATTTCAGAAGCCATGTTGCATGATTCCCCTTTTGCTAAAGATTGCAATTAATAGCCATCTGTTTGCCAACGTTCGCCATTAATTGCCTAGGTTTAGGCTTAACATAACTCCCAAACTGGAGTTTGTAAATAGGTTAAAGCTACATGAGAATTGAAGGTCTTGGTTTAAACAATGAAGAAGTGCTGGATAGGATTTGTGAGGCTTACGGATTTTCTCAGAAAATTCAATTAGCTAGACACTTCGAAATTGCATCAAGCTCTCTTGCTAACAGGTACAGTCGCGATTCCATTTCTTATGACTTTATTGTGCATTGCGCCCTAGAAACTGGTGCAAATCTCGCCTGGCTACTCACTGGCAAAGGGGCACCTACATCCGGCAGCATAAATACCGATACCCAAAATGTGGAGAAATTCACATTAAGTGAAGAATCTCTGGTTAGTGATGGCGATTTGAGCATTGCTGGCAAGTTCTTTAGCAAGCCGCTTACGAATCCAATTGCCGTCTACGCTGACGGAAAACTCCATTTCATCGAGCGAGACGCATCCCTCTCAGATGGAGAATGGCTTGTCGATATTGAAGGTGCTATTAGCATTCGAGAATTAACAAAATTGCCAGGCAGAAAACTACATGTAGCAGGGGGTAAGGTTCCCTTTGAATGTGGATTTGATGACATTAAAGCATTAGGTCGCGTGATGGGTGTATACAGCGAGGTTAACTAATGACCGTGCGTAAAAATCCTGCTGGCGGTTGGATTTGTGAGCTTTATCCAAACGGTGCAAAAGGCAAACGTATCAGAAAGAAATTCGCCACTAAAGGCGAGGCACTGGCGTTTGAACAATACACCGTTCAAAACCCGTGGCAGGAAGAAAAGGAAGACCGACGCACGTTAAAAGAGTTGGTCGATTCATGGTATAGCGCTCATGGCATTACACTGAAAGACGGCTTGAAACGCCAGTTAGCCATGCACCATGCTTTTGAGTGTATGGGCGAACCACTCGCACGCGATTTCGATGCACAGATGTTTTCCCGCTACCGAGAAAAGAGATTAAAAGGTGAGTACGCTCGTTCAAACAGAGTTAAAGAGGTATCGCCTCGCACGCTCAATCTTGAGCTGGCCTACTTTCGAGCGGTGTTCAATGAGTTAAATCGTCTAGGAGAATGGAAAGGTGAAAATCCGCTGAAAAATATGCGCCCATTCCGCACGGAAGAAATGGAAATGGCCTGGCTAACTCACGATCAGATTTCGCTACTGCTTGATGAGTGCAAACGGCATGACCACCCTGATTTAGAAACTGTGGTAAGAATCTGTCTCGCTACTGGTGCTCGGTGGTCTGAGGCCGAGAGTCTGAAAAAAAGCCAGCTCGCGAAATACAAAATCACATACACCAACACAAAAGGAAGAAAAAACCGTACCGTTCCAATTAGCAAAGAGCTCTACGAGTCTCTGCCCAATGATAAAAAAGGTCGGTTGTTTAGTGATTGTTATGGCGCGTTTCGGTCTGCTTTGGAAAGAACTGGCATCGAACTACCGGCAGGACAGCTTACCCACGTTTTGCGCCACACCTTCGCCAGTCACTTTATGATGAATGGTGGTAATATTTTGGTCTTACAACGCGTGCTTGGTCATACCGATATCAAAATGACCATGAGATATGCGCATTTTGCTCCTGACCATCTTGAGGATGCAGTCAAACTTAATCCATTGTCTATTTCAAAATGCAATGTACAAATTTGATTTATAAGGAATAGTGTATGTCAGAAAATAGACCTTCTATACCAGCTGAAATCAAGAGAGAAGTCAGAAAGCAATGTGGATTTGGTTGTGCAATATGCGGGATGCCATTCTTTCAGTATGACCACATCGAGGAATACGCTGATGTTCAAGAGCATACTGCTGATAATTTAGTGCTTTTATGCCCCAATCATCACTCAGCTAAAACGACCAAAAAGTTATCACATGAGCGAATTCGAGAAGCGAAGCTCAATCCTTTCAATAAGAGCAGAGAACTTACTTCTGGATTTAAAGTTGAACCATCAAAAGAACTCGTCACATTACTTGGCACTAATAGAGTTACCGGCTGGTACCCTGATGGCAAAGGTGAGCATTGTCCTGTATGGGTGAATGGTAAAAATTTTTTTACCATTCATTGTGATGAAGGATGGCTTACAGTATCAATCGACATTACTGACGAAGCAGGACGAGTGCTACTGTCAGTAAGGCGAGGAGAATTGGTAGTATCGACCTCGGCATGGGATTACGAATATGAAGGAAATAATATTAAAATCCGAGCAGGATTGGGTGACATTTTATTGGATTTAAATTTAGCAGATAACAAAGTGGAAGTACTCAGAGGAATGTTCCTAGATGAGCATCAAGATGGCTTTGTCGTACAGAGTGATGGCTCATTGCAAACAAAATGCCATGGGCAAACGATGATGACTGGCAGTTACAACATCTCACACGGCAACGGCTTCGGTGGGTGGGGCATGATAAACTCAGCCTCAGCACCTAACATTACGCCTCCCGGCGGATTTGGATTTATGTTTCGTTGGTAAGAACTAAAGCACCAATTTTATGGTTAAAGGTCTGGGAGAATGGCGATAAAGTGGCGGTGGAAATGGCGAATAATGGGTAAACGTTGGCAAACCATGGCAAACTATGTCAATGATAAATAACGCAAACTATTGATTTTCGGTTGTTCCTGTAGGAACTCATAATCGCTTGGTCGCTGGTTCAAGTCCAGCAGGGGCCACCAAATAAAACAAGGAGTTAGATGAGCAATCATCTGACTCCTTTTTCGTTTTATACGAATCGGGTCAGGTAATGGGTCAGGTAAGGAATTGCCTCCCTGCCCTCTTCATCTCGCTGCCAGCATCACCGGATAGTGCTTCGCCACGATATCATTCATCTTTTCTGTCAGGTCGATACGTTTAAAAGTGATGTGCGCGGTTCCTTTCTGGAAGTAACGTATACTGAAAAAATCATCTTCGTAAATATCCTTCGAAGGGTTATCCCGAATATGTTCCATCAATCGAGTAGTAACATCGCCACGGTTATCGGGTATCGGTTTACCATCCAGCAGAAATAACATTCGTTCCAGGTCCGCTAATTGATCCCGCCGCCATCCCCAGTTCAAACTAAATCCCCAGCGGCTATGCGTCACCAGATTGTTGACGATGATCTTTTTACCAAAGCTGCAGGGACTATTGGTTTTGTAATCCCACGACAGCCCTTTGAAGACATTGATAATGCCACGCTCAAACACATCCATTTTGTTCAGATGTAGCTGCTCAAAAGTACTGAGGATATTTGCCTCGCTGATGGCGGGCAGATCCCCCTCCTCCAGGTTCTTATGCCACTGGTCACGGGCCTGAGCATCCATCAAGGCCATCATGCCAGACTTCAACATCAAGTCTCGCCAGATACTACGGTCAATATTGCGGGTAACGGAAGGCAGCGCTTTGTCTACCTTTTCGGTCATCCAGCTATCGTAACGGTGCCCGGCCTTCATCGCCCAGTCTTGCGCTGTGCCACCGCCAATTTCTGAGGTTAGCCGTGAAATGGCATCAAGCTGCTGAATGAGTTGTTCTATCTGTTTCAGTGCGGCATCGCGGCCAGTCACTATGCGTTCAATACTGGTCGAGCAAATCAGCTCGCTATGATCGGTTAATACTTCAGCTTTAGTTTGCATGACATTTTGTCCTTAAAAAGCAAACGCGCCCGCCGGGTAATGGCAGGCGCATTATGCAATATGTAAACAAGGGAGAAAGCTCAGAAATTTAAATCAGGAAGGTTGTACGCAATATTCACCGTACTACGTTGTTACGGCTTTGCCGCAACAAGCCAGTTGCCTGCCGTGCTCGCAGAATATCTGCTGCCCGAAGATAAGGTGATTGTTCCTGCCAACTAAACCTTCTGCGATCGATACGAACAAGCTCGTATTTTTCCACCAGAAAGTTAACGGCATTGGCCAGCGTGATACCTGCATCGATATGTTCCTGTATAACGGATTCATCCCTGAACGGCGTGTCGTTCAGGGTCAGGCCGTAGTGTTGTTCCAGCAGGCGTGTCAGTAGAATTTGCCAGATAGCCACGGGTGACAGGCAGGGTTTTACCGCCCGCGAAGTTGCTGCAGATTGAGGTTTCATGCTTGCTCTCGTGAAAGTAATTAGCGCTTAGTGGGGTAAATGGCGATGTATACGTAGCCGCAACTGCCGAGGGTGTCGGCTTCGCAGGTAAAACCGGTGTGGTACAGGGTGACGCAATGAACGTGTAGGGGATTCAGTTCACCGGAGGTCAGCATCGATTCCATCTGGCTGATAAAGTGCGGGAATGTTTCATCCAGCTTCTGGCATTCGGCGTCACTGAACTTACCGGTGATACTGGCCCGGTCAGCTAGGTAGTGCAGCCGGTTGCCCTCCTGCACCAGACGTGTTCCCAGGCGCGGCGTGATATCGCGCTGCAAGCCCCAAGTGATGTTGCTCATTACAGTTCTCCACTATTGTCAGTTTAGGGTGATGCTCATCAGGCAGGCATAAGGCCCGTTGCGGTCCTGGCGGCGTTCGGCGTACACAGCCAGGACTCCTGTGATATCCGGAACGTCCCTGCCGGTGTAATGGCAGACGCTACCGTGCCACTGATATTTTCCGGTGCAGTAGCGAAAGATTCGGGACTCAGGATGCTGGCGGTATATCGTCATTGCCCGGCGTTTACTGATAATTTTCATGTAATACCTCACAGCAGACCGTGTTCTGCGAACGAATAGATTTGCCTGCCGCCGACAATCAAGTGGTCAGGGACGCGGATATCCACCAGCTGAAGCACCTGCACCAGTCGCTGCGTGAGGGTTTTGTCAGCCTGGCTGGGTGTTGTCTCACCAGAGGGATGGTTGTGCGCGAGTATCACCGCCGCCGCGTTGAAGTATAGGGCACGTTTTACCACTTCCCGGGGATGCACCTCGGTACGGTTAATCGTGCCTGTGAAGAGCGTCTCATGGGCAATCAACTGATTCTGGTTGTCCAGATACAACACACGGAACTCTTCCCGCTCAAGCGCGGCCATATGCAGTCGCAGCCATTCACGTACGGCGTGGGTAGAGGTGAAGGCCACGCCGGGCTCATGCAGGTGGCGGTCCAGAGCCCTGAGCGCCCGCTGAATGAGACGCCGGTCCTGTGGCGTCATCTCGC
>ERZ824480.292-NODE-292-length-73211-cov-43.687886_pt1 | contig 73211 bp, 63 predicted proteins | sample MGYA00519861_ERZ824480 | MGnify/ENA primary metagenome ERZ824480 (study PRJEB31778, sample SAMEA3449152) | human gut metagenome | biome: human gut; feature: human-associated habitat; material: faeces | place: United Kingdom | collected 2010/2012 ... | reverse complement strand
CTTTTCTACCGTTTAAAATATAAGTTTTTGATTATCAATTATATCTACATGTTGCGTCGGGAAGTAAATAATTGATTATCAAATAGTTAAATCAATCATAAATGATTAATATAGCACTCTTTACGGGTGCTATTTTTATTTGTGCAAGCATCGTTGTTAATCGTTGCTAAGCCTTTTTACGCCTGTTTTTGTACCTCCTGTGTACCTCGCCGCTTGAAATGCGATTTTGCGTTGGCGAGGTGATGGAAGAGTTTTACGCCATTTTACGGGAATTTACGGAGTTATACAAAAATATTGGTGAAATAAAGAGAAAAGAAATGAGTAGCAACATTGACATTAAGCGAATTTGTGCGTGGTGTAAGCAAGAATTCATCGCACACAAGACAACAACAACCTGCTGTTCGCATCGCTGCGCTAACCTACTTTACAAACAAAGAAAGCGTGAAGCAGCTGTAAAAGCCAATAATCAGGTTGTCGAGAAAATTATCACAGAAAAGCCTATCGAGAAGATTAAGGGAAAACCATTCCTTACTATTACGGAGGCTGCGGTCTATCTTGGGGTAACTCGCCCTACACTCTATGGCTATCTAAGACGAGGAGAACTTAAAGCATCTCGTCTTGGGTATAAGTTCCTATTGCGAAAAGAGGATATTGATACGCTCTTTAATAATCCAGCAGAATTCAGAGTACCGACAAGGGACAAACCTGCCATCACCGACTTCTACACCATTGCCGAGATTAAAGAGAAATATGGCGTTAAGGAATCGTGGATTTATGAGATTGCGAAGGAGCATAATATCCCTCGCACATTTAATCGTGGCAGAACCTATTGGAGCAAGAAACATATTGACTCCTACTTTGCTAAGAAAGCTCCTGATGCAAGCATTACCGAGTGGTACAGCGTAGCGGAGTTGCAGGAGAAGTTCGGTATGACGCTATCGGCAATCTACACCTTCGTATATAAGAATGTAATCCCCAAACGTAAGGAGGGAAAGATGGTCTATTACTCGAAAAAGCATTTCGATATAGCCAAAGGTATCGCCACACCCGAAGAGCCGAAATACTACACTATACCCGAAGCGATGGAGAAATACAACCTCACACGCGACCAGCTCTACCACTATGTGAAGTATCACAATATCACTCGCATCAAGGTTGGCAAATACACCAAGATTCTGCGCTCCGAACTCGATAAATTCTTTGAGCCACCGAAGATTGAGTAAAGTTACTTGATGGTGATTGATACCACCATCGGAACACCAATTTAATTTGCAACAAAAAGTATAAACAATTAAAGTATAAATAGCTATGACACTAACTTGCACAAATGTAACCTTGCGCCAAAAGGCGTTACGCAACGACCGTATTTCACTCTATTTGGATTACTACCCCGCAATCCGCAACCCCTACACGATGAAGATGAGTCGCCGAGAGTTCCTCGGTATCTACCTCTACGCCAAGCCACGCAACGAGCAGCAACGAATGTTCAACCAAGAGATGCTCAACAAGGCGGAGGCGATACGCTGTATTCGTGTGCAGTCGCTCATCAACGAGGAGTTCGGATTCCTCGACAAGAACAAACAGAAGGTCGATTTCCTCGCCTACTTCCGAGCAAAGGCACGCGAGCGGTACGAAAAGTGGGATTGCGTTTGCAACCATTTCGAGAAGTTTTGCGGTGGCAAATGTACTTTTGGAGATATTACAGTTGAGCTATGCGAGAAGTTCCGAGATTATCTCTTGAAATGCAAGCAGATACATCACCCCAACTCATATATCAGTCGAAATTCGGCAGCGGGATATTACTCCACTTTCCGAGCCCTGCTGAAGATTGCCTACAAGGAGAAGATGTTGCGCGAAAACCTCAATGACTTCCTTGAAAAGATTGAGTGGAAAGAGGTCAAAAAGGAGTACCTGACACTTGAAGAGGTAAAGCTACTCGCCGCCACACCCTGCCGCATTCCTGTGCTGAAACAAGCATCGCTGTTTGCTTGTATGACAGGACTTCGCATCAGCGACATACTCAAATTGCAATGGAGCGACTTTGAGATGGGGCCTGATCAGGGCTACTACATTCGCATCTGCACCGAGAAAACCGAGACCGAGGCTACACTCCCCATTAGCCACGAAGCGTTGGAACTATGTGGCGAATGGGGCAAAGGATTAGTATTCAAAGGTCTCACCCGTGCAATGACACACCACCCACTCAAACAGTGGATTGCAGAGGCTGGGATAAAGAAGAAAATAACCTTCCACTGCTTCAGGCATAGCTATGCGGTCATCCAAATCTCTTTAGGCACAGATATTTACACCGTATCGAAGATGCTAACGCATAAGAATGTTACCACCACACAGATTTATGCCGACCTTGTGAACGCCAAGAAACGCGAAACTGCCAATAAGATTTCGTTAAAGTAGGGAGAAAACCGCCAAAAGGTAGGGTGAAAACTCTGGAAAAGTAGGGAGAAAACTCCATTATTACTATCTGCATCATTCAACGATGAGTGGTGCAGATTTTATTTTATGATGGTGCAAGGTGTTGAGCTATGTGCTATGCTATAATGTAATGACGAGAGTTGGCTTGAGTTGTCGAACGGTGCAAAAACAACCTCCGAGGCGAGGTCGGCAGTGAGCCAATTGCGGATTTGCGAGTTGGAGAATGAGGGGCGTGAGTAGTCTCGGAACGACACGAACAACACCCTATTGCTATCATAGGCCGATTGCAGGTGCATTGGGATTTTGCGGTATAGGGAACGCCCCAGAGCGACCACAACAGAACAGCCATTAATGAGCAAAATATCGAGCACAGCTCGCTCGATTGGAGAGTGGAAACCGCTAATTACAATCTTATCAGTTTGAGCGATTTCGTGCGCCCACCGCTTGGCGAGGTCGAGAGCCTCAGGCGGTGCTGTGCGGGATGCGAAGAAGGCAACCAAATATCTATCCAACAACTCCTTGTTACCAGATAAGTCCATAAAAAAAGCGCAGGCCACTGCATTAACTTATCCCGTACCGAGGTCTTGGCTACCTGTAACACGAACAAGCAACACAGATAGCCCACGCAGGATGATATATAAGCACACACTGAGCCAATGTCAGTAGTGAATATATACACCTATCGTGGACATCTGATTGCGTATCTTCGTGTTACACAAACGGCCAAGTTTCGGTACGAAAGATTACGACAATAAATGTCTACTAATATGTATTGGCTTAACGCTTAAAGTCGTAAGCCGTAACAAAGATAATCAAAATTTCCTCAAATGTAGAATATGGTGTAAAAATAGAGTTGCTATGACACGATAGGACAACTGATGACACGTGCGGTCAAAAGGCAAAAGAGCCATTTTTCGTGTTGATTATTCATATATCTTTGCTCACGAACGATTAACAAAGATGACTATGAATAAGAGACAAACGGAATATATTGCACTCTATTTGTTCGTGTTTGGAGCGATATTGCTATTTGGTGTATTGGCACGAAAGTTCGTGCTTGTCAAAGGGTATGATGAGTTCAGTGCAGCGGTTGGATTCTTCGCAACGGTGGTTGTGTTGTCGGCGCTCTATATCAGTCTGCAAATGACACTCAATGAGTTGCTGTTGCCACGAATGGAGAGGTTCTTGACGCGCTTTCCAGCCTTTCAAAAGTTGGAGGAGATGGCAGTTGTTACCGAAACTCCCGCTGTCGCAGTCGAGCCTATCGAGGAGGTTGCGGATACTACCCCACAACCAACGGAATATGAGGTTTTGCGTGCCAATGTTATCGCCAAGCAAGAGCGTGCATTGCAAGCGAAGTTGGAGCGTGTACTCGACTATACCAAGCAGACGATGGTCGCCTATATGAGCGATGCGGAATTAGACCGCTTGTGTGGCTACATCACCGAATATAGTTTGGGCGACACCCCTCGCGAGGTATCGCCCGTATCGGTTGATTCTGCGCTCAAAAGCATCGACCTGATGCATTTCGGCTGGAACATCGGCAAAGCATTCGGCAAAAGGCGCATCCACACCGCCACATTCATTAAGAATGTATTTGCTCACTCCCTCCGCGACATCGAAGTCTCAACCATCGAGCGCAAGATGTCGCACACCGAATCGGAGTGCAGGATAAAGTTGGATGACAACATAGCGTAGATCAATATTGATTTAAATTTAAGACCATTTCGTATTTTACAGAATCTGATGCTTGTTTATATTTTATTCTATCTTCTACAGAAAGTTGTGAATACATCCTTCTTTTCACATTTGTAAAAGTATCTTTTATTTTGGCATTAATGTCTTCTTGTGGTAAATCAATTATCTGTGTCACATCATTCATTATAACTTCCTTTGTTTGAGTTTTAGCAGGTTCTAATATCTCTATTCGCACTTTGTTTAATACTTCTTCAAGTATTGGTTTTGTTTCAATAGTTGGTTGAACTAAATAAGTGTACCTGTCATAATCATATAGTTTGCAATAAGTCCCATCCGATTCTAAGCCTTGAAACGGATGAATATCTACTGAAAATATGGATGATCCTAAATTGGCATCAAAAGATACTCCTTTTGAATCTTTACCTAGATAATAAACGTAATCGTTATAGTAAACATTTAAAATATAAAGTGCTGCTAACGATCGAATAAAATGTTTTAGATTTCCTTTATTGATAGATTTTGCTCTATTGTGCTTTACTGCCTGATAAGCTTTTTGCCAATCTGCAGAACTCGTACCTCTTTTATGTGCTTTGTGAAGTGGTGTTAGATATATATTATCATCTTCCTTCAAATAAAATATTGGAGATGATATCATAACAACTTTTTTACTTAGGCTCCATTTTGATTCCAATAAGGCTAAGCAATCCGTATCGAAATATAAATCTTTATCATCAGGCTTTGTACCTCCTTCTCTAAAATATAGCTCTTTAGAGATTGACTCAATTTCTACACTTGTACGAATTAACAAATCTGCTATTTTCATTGAATATACATCAAGCTGACCATCATCTATATGGATAATCTCTGCTAATTTCAACAATTCGCGTTCAAGTGATTTGTATACATTCCAATATAAGTTATTATTCATAGTCACTAATCTGATTTATATATACGAATTTTAATTGCATTACAAAATTACCCCAAAATTATCAGACTTAGCATTTTACAGCCATTATTTTATCATCACACATTCCACATTTTACGAAAATCAGCATTTTAGCTTACCACCAACCACCATCCAAAAGTTATTTTGCAGTTATATTTTGGTGGGTGATTCCACCATTATAACACCGATTTCCTTTGCCATCAAATCATTAAAACTAATTCGCATATGGCAAATGAAATTACTTTTGATAAGCTGCCGCAGGCGGTGGGTTATCTGACAGAACAGGTGGAGCGAATCCACAAGATTGTGGCGGCATTGCAGCCGCAGACCGCTATCGACAAGCATCGCATTGTTGAGATTGACGAGGCGTGTCAAATCACACGCAAGGCGAAACCTACTATCTACACGCTCGCACGCAAAGGGCTTATTCCTGCCTACAAGCGTGGAAAGAAACTCTACTTCTACGAAGATGAGTTGTTGCAATGGATTGAGTCGGGGCGAAAGCCGTTACAGGCACTCAATCTCCAAGAACAAGCCGCAGAGATTGTCCTCGGCGTGAAGCGCAAGCCAAAAGGTGGTTTTAACCTCTAATGCACTCGGCTATGAACAGTAAATTGACAGCAGAGGGCATAATGGGTGCAGCAATGCGTATGGGTGCTGAACTATCAGGTGGCGAGTTTCCTATCAGTGTCTTTCCTCACAAGATTCAGCGCATCATCACAGAGTTGCACGCCTCGCAGGGTTATCCCATCGACTACATCGCAGCGGCTATGCTCTCGGCATTGGCAGTGAGCATCGGCAACTCGCATCTTGCACAGGTGAAGCGTGGTTGGGTGGAGAGCCCGATTCTATATATGGCACTCATCGGACGTCCGGGAGCAAACAAAAGCCACCCTTTGAGTTTTGCGTTTCACCCATTTATCGAACACGACTACTGCCACAACAAGGAGTATCAGGAGCAATATACCGAGTATGAGCACACAATGTCGATGACCAAGAAGGAGCGATTGGAGGCGGGCAAAGATGAGTTTCCCATTCCGCCCAAACGCAGTCGTTTTCTTGTGTCGGACATCACGCCCGAAGGGTTGAGCCTTATTCACGCACAGAATCCGCGAGGACTATGTTTATGGTCGGACGAGTTATCGGCGTGGTTCAAGAACTTCAACCGCTACAACAACGGCTCGGAGGAGCAATTCTGGCTGTCGGTGTTCAACGCCAAGCCGACAATCTCGGATCGTAAGAGCTCGCAAAGTTCAATCTTCATCAAGCGACCTTATATCTCGGTTGTCGGGACTATTCAGCAAAAGATACTCGGTGAGTTGGGTAAAGGCGAGAGAGCGAGCAACGGATTTATTGACCGCATACTATTCGTAATGCCGCAGTCGGTGCAGAAGAGCCGATGGAGCGATAGGGAGACACCCGAAGAGTTGGAACAAGAGTGGCTGCACATTATCAATAGGCTCATCGAGCAAGAGTGCGAGTTCAATGAACAGGGTGAACTGCAGTCGCATCATCTCCCCTTTCGTGAGGCGGCCAAGAGAGAACTATATGCGTGGCAGCACGACAACGCCCGAAAGTGTGATTTGGAAAGTAACGAGGCACTGCTCGGCATATACTGCAAGTTGGAGATATACATCATTCGCTTTGCACTGATAATCCAACTTGCCCGCTGGACTTGCGGAGAGTGCGACAAAGAGGCTATCGACATCGAGAGTGTGCGTAGGGCCATTGAACTCGCGGAGTATTTCCGCACCACAGCCATAAGGGTACAGACCTCGATAGGCAACGAGCAACTCAATGAACTGCACCGCACTATCTACCACCATTTGCCACAAAGGTTTACCACCGCAGAGGGTATCGCATTGGCTGAGAGTTATGGGATGAAGGAGCACGCATTCAAGATGATGTTGAAACGCCATCTAGGGACACTATTCAAGAAAATCAATCACGGAGAGTACAGTAAATAACTTGTTACTATCCACATTTTGCAACCTATGGTTTTGTGAAGTTGCGAAAATGTGGATAGTAACAACAAAACATAAAAATCTATGGCATACAGATTCATATTAGAACCATACAAAGGTGTCAGCACGCGGCATATATGCCCCAACTGCCACCGCAAAAGTTGTTTCGCACGCTACATAGACACCGATGAGCAAATACGCTTTCCTGACTATGTAGGACGCTGCAACCACGAACAGAAGTGCGGCTACAACTATACGCCGAAGATGTACTTCGCAGAGAATCCCGATGAAAGGGAGCGACTCAATGATGACTACCGACCTCTGGTAAAGCCCATAAAAGTAGAGCCACCGCCACCATCGTTCATCGAGCCGAAGATGATGCAACTCTCGATGCAGCACTATGAGAAGAATCATCTTTATCACTTCCTGAAAACGGTGCTCGGCAAGTCGGCAGCAAGCGAGCTGATGCAACGCTACAATGTCGGTTCATCTAAGCATTGGACTGGTGCAACGGTCTTTTGGCAAGTGGATGTTTCGGGGCGTATTCGCACAGGAAAAGTGATGCTCTACAACCCCGAAAATGGGCGAAGAATTAAGGAGCCGCACAACCATATTACTTGGGCGCACTCGCTCTTGAAAAAGGAGAAATTTCACTTGCGGCAATGCCTCTTCGGGGAGCATCTTTTGAGTACCGACAACCACCAAACAGTGGCACTTGTGGAGAGCGAAAAGAGTGCTTTGATAGCTTCACATTTTCTGCCGCAATACCTATGGATTGCAACGGGCGGAAAGAACGGAGCGTTCAACAAAGAGGCGATGAGTGTGCTGAAGAATCGGCAGGTTTTACTCTTTCCCGATCTCGGAGCAACCGACTATTGGAGGGGTAAAATGGAGATGATGCAGCGGCTCGGAATAGAGGTTTCACTCTTCGATTTTATGGAGAATAACGCCACCGATGAAGAGCGAAATGCGGGTTACGACATTGCCGATTATCTCTTAAAAGCCGAGACAAAAGAGTCCGTTTTAAGCAGAATGATTGCCAGAAATCCACACCTTGAAACGCTCATTTCTACGCTCGATTTAGAGGTCGTAAGTATAGAGAGACACCCTTGAAATTCAACAGAAAAGAGGGAGTTTCAGACTTTAACTTAAAAGGCTGAAATCTGTCTATTTTCAGTTGAGCAAGTTTATGTCGGTGTATTACATTTTACCGACAACTTGCTCACCTGAAAGGCAGGTGAGGCGGCTCCCGATGGTCACGAAATTAACATTAAATACACAACTGAAAATGGAAAAGAAAAATACGATTACAATCCGACTTTCGGATGAACAATACGGTTGGCTGCGAGCACTGAGCAGACGAAGTAAACGGAGTCAAAGCGAGGTAGTACGCTCACTCATTGAACACGGTACAGTGCGTGAACGAATCACTCGTGAGAACCTCGACATCATACGAAAACTCATAGGCGAAAGCACCAACCTAAACCAGCTGGCAAGGCAAGCAAATCGACAAGGATTTTTCCGAGTGAGGGACGAGTATCAAGCCACAGCATTGAAGATTTCACAACTGATAAAACGAATAAAAGATGATAGGTAAAATTGTAAAAGGCACATCGTTCGGCGGGTGCGTGAACTATGTGCTGAAAGAAGAAAAATCGCGCCTGTTGGAGGCTGTCGGAGTAGAGGGCTCACCTTCGGAAATGGCAGAACAATTTGAGCTACAAACACTACTCAACGACAAGGTCAAAAACACCGTTGGACACATGTCGCTGAACTTCTCTGCGGAGGATGCAGCGAGGATTGCAACAGACGATAAATTGATGCTCAAAATCGCCCACGACTATATGAAGTTGATGAGTATCGAGAACACCCAATTTATCATTGCCCGGCATATCGACCGCGACCATCCGCATTGTCACATTGTCTATAATCGAGTGGATAATGACGGGCGAACGATAAGCGATAAGAACGACCGATTCCGCAACGAGAAGGTGTGCAAGATGCTGACGGCTCGCTACCGTCTGCACTTTTCCGATGGTAAGAAAAATGTGAAGTTTGACAGACTGCGTAAGCACGACCAGGTGAAGCATTACATTTACCACGTACTCAGACACGAAGTTCCGAAAGCGGTAAGTTGGAGCGAACTGAGGCGGGCATTGAGACGCTACAAGATTGACACCGAGTTTAAGTTGAATCGCAGAACAGGTGAAGCTGAGGGTGTAAAATTCATCTGCAACGGGTATAAATTCAGCGGCTCCAAGATTGACCGCCAATTCAGCTTTGTCAATATCGCTTGCCGACTTGAAGAGAACGCTTTCGATGCAGGCATCTACCCAAGACGCAGCAGCACTCCTACTCAGCAACGCGAAGAGCCTCGTCAAGATGTTGTTCGTCAGGAACAAAGCGAAGAGAGTAGCCTGAGTATCGGCTTGCTCGACCTCACAACAGCCCCTGCCACCGATCCCGAAGAGGATATGCTGGCAAAGCAATATGTAAAGAAGAAAAAGAAGCCACAGCGCAAGCGTGGATTCAGATTGTGATAATTTATTGTTAAACTATTAAAATTTTTAGACTATGTACGAGTACAAAGCTAATTACAATGACCTGATTAGTGACTTCAATCTCTACCTATGCGAGAGATTTGGTTACAGAAATGCGTGCAGTGTTATGTGGAACGAGAACGGCATCTGCATCAGTATTCACAGGGGAAGTTTGGATATCTATATCCGCTTCTGGGAGTACAGCAAGGGCGTAGGCAACTACCCCGACTGGAGTATCATCATCGCCCGTTGCGAGTTCCGCGATGAACTGAGAGAGAGCCGCTTCGAACTTCTCAAAGACCTTGTGCGATTCTTCAAGGAGTATATGCCCCGCTACGGGTATAAACACCTCTGCACCGAAGATGACGACTACAAGTATTACCAGACGCTCAACCTCCCCTGCATCAAACGTGGCTTTATGGGCTACCATTGCAACTATGGAGCACCACTGAGAGAGATTGATGTTTAACGGTTGAAGCAACCTTAGAATGTGAGAGCCCCATTTGTCCGAAGGTATCCAAATTTTTCGGATAGTATCGGACAAATGGGTTTCTTTATGTACTAAGATTGACAAGTGTACTCCCGAATCAGAGACATCTACAGAGCATTTGTCCGAGGGTATTAGAATTTTTCTAATTGCTTCGGACAAATGGTATCTATTCTGAAACACAAATCTATTCTGAGCATTTTTCCGAGGCTTACAAATATTCTTTGTAACCGTCGGACAAATGATGCTTTCCTAACTTAACCCCCTCTTGTTCACGCCTTATGGATAGCGAAACCCCATCTTACTTACAATCTATAAGACAAAATGCACATTATTCTACAATGGGGAGGTGTTTTTCTCCCTCTTTTTCTCTTTATATTGCATAATCTTTTATAACTTTGTGGTAAAATCGTAAATAATAACAAAATGGATAAACCCATGAACCGCATAAAAGAGGTACTCGAAGAGCGCGGCATCAAACAAACTTGGCTCGCTGAACGACTTGGCAAGAGTTTCTGCATAGTGAACTCCTATGTCTGCAACCGCCGCCAACCGAGCCTCGAAGTCCTCTTTGAGATAGCTAAGATATTGAATGTGGATCCGAAAGAGCTAATTGATAGTAAAAAATAATGAAATCACCAACTCAAATACAGCCACCTGCAAATTGGCAAGACTTTGAAACTCTCTGTAAAAAGTTATGGGGTGAGATTTGGTGTTGTACAGATACTATTAAGAAAAATGGGCGTTCTGGGCAAAATCAATGTGGAGTAGATGTTTACGGTGCGCCCAATAATGGACTTGAATATTATGGTATACAATGTAAGGGCAAAGATAATTATACTCATTCTCAATTAACGATAAAAGAGATTGATGAAGAAATAGAAAAGGCCCTGAATTTCAAGCCTCAATTGGCAAGATTTTATTTTGCCACAACTGCTGTTAAAGATGCAAAAATTGAGGAGTATATACGATTAAAGAATATAGAAAGTCAAAAGGCTGGCGTCTTTGCTATAGAGGTTTTTTCATGGGAGGATATAGTAGATAAGCTTATAGAGAATCGCGATACATATAATTGGTACATAAACGATTGTCAATACATTGACAACTCTAATGTAGATGTTCAAATCATTGGTAAAGATTTTAAATTGACACCGACAATAAGATTGACAACAACTAAATATGTATTGCACCCTCATTGGAATGATCCTGCGCAAAAACAGTTATTTGATATTTTGCAGCAAACCAAAAATTCTTCATGGAATTTAATGTCATTGCGTGCACCGTCAAAAACTAACTATAGTTGGTGTAAAATAAAATTTAGGATTACAAACATTGGTTCCACTGTATTATCTGACTATCATTTGACAGTAGGTTTTATTGATGGCGTTAATGATTATGACATAGGTAATAGCTATTGCAATGATCCTCTTATTAATCCATCTGAAAGAGCCTACATAAATAGCAGAATTGATAATGATAGAGAACTATTTTACTCTAAGACATATCGAAATGCGGTAGAGTTTAGACCTAAGATTACTAAATTAGTTCAAGAAGAGTCGCAAACATTTACTGTTCATGTGTTAACAGAGATAAATGCGGAAAAAGTTAAATTAGGGTGGATATTCTTATCGAATGGTTATAAGAAAGAAGGTTTTTCTGAAATAGAGGTTATAAACCAAATTGAAGAGGAAACGAAAATAATATATGTTGATTCAGAAGAAGAACTGCAACCCCCACAATCCATATTGGGATATAAAATAGTTGAGGAATAATAGTTATGGCAAAGAAACAAACCAAGAAAGAAGATAAGAAACTCAATCTGGAATCGATACTTTTTAACTGTCGCGATTATCTTCGTAGTAATGCGACTCTTAATGATAAGCGTGATTTGCTCCTCACGCTCGTATTCTTACGTTTTATCGGAGAGAAATTCGAGGATGCACAGATTGCAATGCGTGAGGAGTGCGTGAAGAATGGCATTACAGATGAGACTATAATTGAAGCATTCCTCAATAGCCCTGCTCGCTATCAGAACATTGCCTATGTACCAGAACAAGCTCGTTGGAGTAATCTTATCAATGTGTCGGCAGCCAAACTTAATGGTGCTTTGGATGATGCACTCCAGGCCATTGATGATAGTGGCGATGCTCTCAAAGGCTGTGTGCGTTTAGGCCTTTTTACTTCTATTAACCTCGAAGCCAATGTTATCAAGAAGGTTGTTGATGAGATTAACAAGATTTCGCATAAGGTCTTTGGTGAGGAAAAGGATTTGATTGGCCGTGTGTACGAGTACTTCTTGAAGTCTTTTGCCGTAAATGCGACAAAGGAAGATGGAGAGTTCTATACCCCACACGACATTGTGGAGCTGATTGCTGCCTTCATTGAGCCATTCGATGGTACTCTTTACGATCCTTGCTGTGGCTCTGGCGGGATGTTCGTGCAGTGCGCCAAATATGTTGAGGCAAAGCGTGGAGATATCAAGACTGTAAATGTTTACGGTCAGGAGAGCGACCCTGCGACCTATCGTCTTGCAAAGATGAACTTGGCTGTTCGAGGTATTTCTCACCATTTGGGTGCAAAGAATGCTTCAACCTTTACCAATGATATGCACAAAGGCTTGGTATTCGATTATATTATGGCTAACCCTCCTTTCAACTTGAAGAAGTGGTATGACACATCTCTAAGCAGCGATGCTCGCTGGTCTGACTACGCATTGCCACCTGAAAGTAATGCCAATTATGCGTGGATTCTACATATGTTATCGAAGATCAACCCCGTAAAGGGTGTTGCAGGTTTCCTTCTTGCCAACGGTGCATTGGGTGATAGCGATACTATTGAGATTCGCAAAAAACTTATCGAAAACGACAAGATTGAAGCTATTATCGTTTTGCCACGCGAATTGTTCTACACCACAGACATTTCAGTTACTCTTTGGATTCTCAATCAGAACAAGAAGGGCGGTATGTGGCACGGTCGCCAGCAGCGTAATCGTGAGCGTGAAATTCTCTTTATGGACTTGCGCCAATGGACTGATAATGCTGTTAAGGGTGAGCAGAAAAAGAAGGTGGAATTAAATGCGATACAGATTCAACGAGCTGCAAATATCTATTTTGAATGGCAAGCCGAAAAGGCCCTTGGATGTGATTATGCTGAACCCGAATTATATCGTTCCGTAGAGTTTAGTGAAATTGAAAAGAATGGCTTCTCACTTGTTCCAAGCCGCTATATTGAGTTTGTTGACCGTGATTCGGATATCGACTACAATACTGTGCTTACCGAAACCGCATCAACCGTTTCAGACCTATTGAAACGCCAAAAACAAAATGACGAAACCTTGCGCAATGCGCTTAAACAATTGGGTTATGAGTGCGAGTAGTGTAAAGTGGGTGCAGCTTGGGGAGTATATAGAGCCTTGCGATAAACGAAATAGCGAGGGGAAATACACTCTTGACGATGTGCGTGGTATAAGCACTGATAAAAAGTTTATTTCCACAAAGGCAAATATGGACGGAGTTTCATTAACATCTTATAAGGTTGTTAATCCGAATGAATTTGCATATGTAGCAGACACCTCACGCAGAGGAGATAAAATTGCCCTTGCGCTAAACTCAACCTCATCGGCTGTTTTGATATCTTCTATCTATACTGCTTTCAGGAGTAAAGACATCGACAAACTATTGCCAGGTTATCTATACCTCATATTGAGCCGCAGTGAGTTTGATCGCTATTCTCGTTTCAACTCTTGGGGCAGTGCTAGAGAGACTTTTGATTGGAGTGAGTTCTGTCGTACTAAGATTCCTCTGCCTTCGATTGATGTGCAGCAGGAGTTGGTGGATACCTACAATGGATTGAAGGCTCTTGCGGAACAGAATGAGGCATTGATTGAGCCACTAAGTAAGGCTTGCGAAGCTTTTATTGTCGATTGCAAAACCAAATACCCCGAAGTTAAGCTTGGAGGGTATATAGCGGAATCAGATGAAAGAAATAGCAATCTAGAAGTGAAATTGTCACAAGGCATTTCTAATTTGAAGTATTTTCAAGAGCCCAAGCAGGTTGCTGAAAATTCACGCAGTGACAAAATTGTGAGAAATGGACAATTTGCATACAATCGAGCGACAACTCGTAACGGAGAAAAAATATCGATTGCATACAGAGATAAAGAAGACTGCACCGTATCATCTGCATATGGAGTTTTTTATATTAAGAACGAAGGATTGCTTAATCCATATTATCTTATGATGTGGTATAAGAGACCTGAATTCGACAGATATGCCAGATGGCGGTCTGAGGGAAGTGCCCATGAATTTTTTACTTTTGAAATGATGCAAAATGTTAAAATCCCTTTACCTCCAATTGACATTCAACGATCAATAGTAAACTTATATAACTGTCTCGAGGAGGCTAAGAAGATCGCTTCAGAGGCAAGAGAAAAACTTAAAACCCTTTGCCCAGCACTGGTGCAAAGAGCCGCTAACTCATAGAAATAACAGATATGGAATTTAAGTATTACGATGTATTATCAAGCCTTGTTGTAGGATATGTGCTATTAGTTATAGGCATGTACGCATTTGAAATAGAGTACAACAATAATTATACTGTTGCGTACTTGGCGATGGCGTTTTTATGTGGTTATTTTATAAATGCTGTTAGCGGTTTATTAGAACCCTTGTATTATATCACAATAGGCGGAAAGCCATCTAATCGATTGCTTAATGATGGTAAAGGAAATCACGGATGGTTCTACCATTTATTTATTCCAAGAAATACTGGGATTTGGAGGGTACATTTTTATGAGACTGAGAGGGCACGATCACTTTTGAGTAAGGAAATTGAAAGTGGATCTATTTCTGAAGATAGATTATTTAACATTGCCAAGCTAGAGGTCAGCGGAAATCAGGATTCAAGAGTTCCTGATTTTAGTGCCAATTATGCTCTTGCTAGATCAATCTTTACTATGACCATAATTTCTACAGGTTTAATTATATCATCTTATCCCAACAATTGGCAATCATACATATCTATTATAGTATTATTGGTTAGTTGGAATAGATATAAGGAGCGTGCATATTATTATGCAAGAGAGGTCTTAAACGAGTATTTGAAGAAACATAAAGAATAAAAAAACATGGCAAGACAAGCAACAATGACAGTGTGGGATGTACAACTTGGATTGGCAATCCATGTTAAGGCCCCAAATGGTAAATATATCGTAATTGATCTTGGTACTGGTACATATAATACCTCTCCGCTTAGGAAGCGTATGTTTGATAATATTGCATATATGGTTATAACACATCCCCATCTTGATCATATAAGCGACATTCTTAATTTTGACATCAACCCACCGAAGATATTATGCAGACCCCGCATGTTATCCAACGAGGAGGTTATGAAAGGAGTACGATATTGCGATAAGGCTAAATTTGAGAAGTATTGTGAAATAAATGATCACTATAATTCTCCAGTAGCAGATGATGACGAAAATAACACAGACAATGCCGATAATTATGGAGGTTTAGAGATTCAAACTTTCTATACATCAGCATGCGATCACACCAACTTTAACAACTTCAGTATGATTACGGTCTTTACACTTGGCTGGGTCAAAATTGTAGTATGTGGTGACAATGAAGAGGATTCATTAGATAAATTAATGATGCGAGATGATTTTAAGAATGCTGTGAGAGGTGCGGATGTGTTAGTGGCTCCTCATCACGGTAGAGAGTCTGCATATCACCCGAAGTTTGTTTCGTTAGTTAGTCCAATGATAACCATAATATCAGATACAGCTAAAAGCGATGCTAGTGCTGCGGATGAATATAGTAAAATGAGTAGTGGATTAGAGGTTTGTGGCAGAGTACGTAAATGTTTGACTACTCGAAATGATGGAAATATCACCATTACATTCGGAGAAAGCGACAATCCTAAATATCGTGGGACATTACATATATCTACATCAAAATAAACACCCATACTCGCATGATAGGTAAGTATTACGAAAGCGATTACGAAGAAGCCTTAATTCAACTTTTAGAGGAGAAAGGCTGGCAATACACTTACGGTGGAGAACTCCACCGCAACAATCGTGAAGTCTTGCTCACAGATGACCTAAAAGCATATTTGCAGGGTCGTTATACGGAGCTAACAAGCGATGACGCAGAGGAGATTATCAACCACCTGCGACACACAGGTGGTCAAACCCATTTTGAGCAGCTTCGTAGTACATACTATTTGGTGCGTGATGGCTATCGCTACACACGCCATGCAGACGGCAAGATCTTCGACATCGAGTATATAGACTTTGAGAAAGATAGCGAGTTCAACATCTATCGTTGTATAAATCAGTTTGAGGTGGGTTATGGCATAAAAACAGATATTCGCATACCCGATGTGATGCTGTTTGTGAATGGTATTCCACTCTGTATTTTCGAGTTGAAGAATCCAGCTGACTCAAACGCTACAATAGCAGATGCCTACGAGCAGATACACATTCGCTATAAGCGTGATATTCCACATTTATTGCGCTATTGTCCTCTGTCGTGCATTAGCGATGCTACGGTTAATAATACAAAGTTGGGAACTACATACACTCCATACGAGCACTACTATGCGTGGAAGAAGATCAATAACGAAGATCCAGCAGCACAAAGAGGAGTTGATCAGGTAAAAACCATTGTCGGAGGTGTATATAAGCCAAATCGTTTTTTGGAGATACTGCGTGACTATGTTTACTTCCCTGATAAAAACTTCGATAAGGAAGAAGAGGTGGTATGTCGCTACCCTCAATTCTTTGCAACCCGAATGCTTCGAGAGAGTGTGCGCACAGCATTTATTGAGCGAGACAGCAAGGGTGGTACATATTTCGGTGCTACAGGATGTGGCAAGACCTATACTATGATGTTCCTTGCTAGACAACTATCGTTGCGTTGTGAGGAATTGGGTTCACCCACAATAGTGATGATTGTTGACCGTGATGACTTGCAGACACAGGCGGGTAAGCTATTTCTTCGTTCGGAAGAGTTTTTATCTAGTGGAGCATCCAAAGTGATAGCAGATAGAGCAGAGTTGAAAACCGAACTTTCGATGAGAGAGTCTGGGGGTTTCTTTATCTGTACTATTCAGAAGTTCTGTGAGGAGATTGGTGAGCTTAACGCTCGAAGAAATATTATCTGTTTCTCTGATGAAGCTCACCGTACTCAGATACGACTTAACAAGCAATTAAAGATCAAGGATAAGAAGAATACAGAAGACACCCTTGATGAAGAGCAGTTGGGAGCATTTATTACAAAACCATATGCAGAACATCTGCGTTGCGCCTTCCCGAATGCTACTTTCGTCGGATTTACGGGTACACCAATAGATGAAACGATTCAGGTATTCGGTCACATTGTGGATCAATACACAATGCAGCAGGCGGTTGACGATGAAATAACGGTTGCGCTGAAATATATTCCTCGAATAGCAAAGGTTACACTTGATAGCGAAAAGGTCAAGGAGATTGATGCATACTACAAGAAGTGTGCAGAAGAGGGTGCAACTGAAGATGATGTTGTAGCAAGCAAGAAGGCAATGAGTGCGATGGAGGTTATTCTCGCAGATGATGAACGACTGGAACGACTTGCCAAGGATATTATTGACCATTACACGAATGCTTGCGAAAACAATGCTGATGTCGTACAAAAAGCGATGATTGTTTGTAGTAAGCGTTATATTGGATACAGATTACTAAATAAATTCAAGAAACTGAAGCCAGAGTGGTTTGAAGAAAAGAAATCACCTGATGATACTCAAAGAACCGCAGAGGAGTTGAAGAAGTTGCCATTGATGCCTACAATAGCAATGGTAGCGACACGAGGCAAGAATGATACCAAGGAGATGTATGACTATCTTGGAGAGAAGTCTCGCATCAAAAAGTTGGACGACGCTTTCAAAATGGAGCATTCTAACTTCCGCATAGTCATTGTTGTAGATATGTGGATTACAGGTTTTGATGTTCCTTGCCTAACATATCTCTATAACGATAAACCATTACAAAAACAGACTTTGATACAAACTATCAGTCGCGTAAATCGCAAGTACCCTAATAAAGAGTATGGATACATCATTGATTATATCGGTATCCACGATAATATGATGGAAGCAATGGGTAGATACGGTGGTGGCAAAGGTAATGGCGGTGGTACTTTTGGACCAAGCGAAGATGATGTTCAACAAGCATTAGAGGCATTGATTGTTGAATTGGATATATTAAAGAAACTCTTGGTTGGATTTGATATATCTCCATTTACCAATACTGAAGCAAAGCCATTAGAGCGTTTGGAGTGTTTATCGGCTGCGGCGGATTATATTATAACACTTACACAGCTACTTAATGTGGCATCAGAGCAAAATACTAATAAGCCCAAACAAGTTGGAGCAAAAACATTCTTCCTTGCGCATGTAAAGAGACTGCGCGCCGCTTACGATGTTTGTCAACCTGCCAATGTGTTAGACAATGAAATGCTGTCGATGTCACAGTGCTTTATGGCTGTTGCTTCGTATATACGAAAGACATCAGGAGATAAGCACGACGCCGAAAGTATGAATAAAGCGGTAGAAAAGATGGTTGCAGAGGCTCTAAAATGTAACTCTGTAGTTAATATTCTTGAAACGGATGTTGAAGAGAATATATTTAGCCCAGAGTTTGTCGCACAACTAGATCACATTAAATTACCTGCGACGAAACTAGAGGTTCTTGTTAAGCTACTTCGAAAGTCTATCAAGGAGTACAAAAATACCAATAAAATTGCAGCAGAAAAATATGAAGAGTTGTTAAGAAAAACTCTTGAGGAGTATCACAACCGTAGGGCAAAACTAACCCCAGAAGAGGCTTCACAGGCTCAAAATGAGGCAATAGACGAAATTATCAAGAATGCCACTCAACAGGCTCTTGATATTCTTGCTGGACTTGGTGAGAATAAAGAGAGTTTCCGCAAATTGGGGTTAACCTTCGAAGAAAAAGCTTTCTATGATATACTTATACATTTGAGAGATAAGTATAACTTTGAGTATGGAGAAGACAAGAATATAGGAGGTTTGATAATCAATGATAAGTGCAAAGCTCTCGCAAAGAAGATTAAGGAACTCATTGATGTACAGTCATCATTTACAGATTGGTTGAATAATACTAATGTTAGAGCAGAATTGAACCAAAAGATATTTATTTGTTTGGTTAAATCTGGCTATCCACCACAACATAATAATGAAGTAATTGATCAAGTGATGGAGCAAGTAGAGAATTTTAAGAGACACAATTAAGCAATTTATGGCAATAGATACATTACTACCCAAGAAGTTAAACAAAGCGGATGATCCTGATTCATACAAATCGGTTCAGGAACTAAACGAAGTATTATCATCTGCAAAGAAGCACAAAATAAGGAATGTAGCCCTTACTGGACCATTTGGTTCTGGTAAGAGCTCTGTACTTGTGACTCTCCAAGAGGATTTTTCTAGTGGGCGTAATTATCTACCTATTTCTCTTGCAACATTGCAAGCAAATGAAGAAGGAGATAACAACATTAAGAGTGAAAACAAGACCTCAGACGAAGAGAAAAAGATAGAGAATCTAAATCGAAAGATTGAGTACAGCATACTTCAACAGCTCATCTATCGTGAAGAGGCGAAGACTGTTCCCAATTCTCGTTTCAGAAGGATTGTGCATTTGTCTAAATGGGAGTTGCTTAGATATCCATTATACGTCATACTTTCTTTAATATGTTTCTTTGTATTGTTTGAACCAAGTTTTGCTAAAGTAGATAGTATATATAACTTTTTTAGCTGGGGAGATACCTGGAATGTGATATTCGACTTCATTGCGGTTGGATGGTTATTATTTATACTTTTCATTGCTATAAGGTATATATTTAGGTCATATAGCAATTCCAAGCTTAACAAGTTAAACTTGAAAGATGCCGAGATAGAAGTTGTTGAGAATAACTCTATCTTTAACAAGCATCTTGATGAAATTCTATATTTCTTTCAAGTAACGGAATACGATGTTGTCATTATTGAAGATTTAGATAGGTTTGGTACGCCTAATATTTTTCTAAAACTGCGAGAGCTAAATCAACTAATTAATGAGTCTAAAATCGTAGGCAGACACATTACTTTCGTATATGCTGTAAAGGATGACATATTCAAAGATGAAGAGAGGACAAAATTCTTTGACTATATCATAACTATTATACCAGTTATCAATCCATCCAACTCTAAGGATAAACTGAAGGCTGCCCTTAAAGCAAATGATTGTGAAGAAGGCATTTCGGATGACGACCTATCAGAAATGGCGTTCTTTGTACAAGACATGCGCATATTGACAAATATTGTCAATGAATACAGGCAGTATAGAGATAAGTTATGCACTACCAATGGTGCACAATTGAGTAAGACAAAACTTCTTGCAATGATAGTATATAAGAATTACTATCCGCAGGATTTTGCGCTTTTGCATCGCAGAGATGGTAAAGTCTATCAATGTCTTAGCAGTAAGCGAGCATTCATAAAAGACGCTTTGAGTAAAATAGAGGAAAGGAAGAAGGATTTGGAGTCGAAGAAACAGATTTTCCTAAGCAATCTACATTTGAGTATTAAAGAGCTGAGGTTATTGTGCCTATATAAATGGAGTAGCAATAACATCCCTCAATTAGGTAGCATAGTTATAGAGAATAATAATTACTCTTTAGAACAAATATCTGATAATGACTCGTTGTTTGAGAAAATTCTGGCAATGACATCTATACAATACCGTAATTATGGGAGCAGTAATTATTACTCACCATCTACATACAACGGGGGTATAAAATCGTTCTTTAACAGAAATCGTTATTTTGAGCGAGAACAACTGCTAAAAGCTGGTGATACTCCCTTAAAATTACTAGAAAAACAGATTCGAGAAGATGAGATAAAAATCAAGTCGTTACGCATTAGTGAACTACTTAGACAATATGATTTAGGAGAGACAGAAACATATAAAAATATAGGGTTATCAGACATGCAAGATGTCTTCCTTCGACTTGGATATATCGACGAGGACTATTATGACTACATTTCATACTTCTATCCAGAGATGGTATCTTTGGAAGATAGAGAGTTCTTGCTTAATATTAAACGACAAATTAAGCAACCTTTTGACTACCATATTGATAGAATAAAGAATGTCGTAAAGGAGTTAAAAGAGTATATGTTTGAGAGTGATGCCATTCTCAATATAGAACTTTTGGACTATCTCGTAGCCACTGAAGAATACAAGGATAAGTTTGAGCATATTATGTCACGCTTAGAGCGAGATATGGCTCCTCTCCAATTCTTATCTCAATATCACACAGAAGGCAAGCAAGGTAATATTGTTTTTAAACACTACATAGAAAATACAAATGCATGGAGTAATATTATTGGTTGGCAGAATACTAAAGAACGAGATAATCTTATAGAAGCATATCTAAAATATAGTAGTAAACTTGATGATGTTGCTCAAGAATGGCTTAATAACCATTTTGAGTTCTTGGTTAATCATATAGATAGCATCTCTTTAGATAGAGCTTTAAACCTTGCAATGAATAGCAATTTTATGAGCCTTTGCTATGGTTCGGATGACTTATTGGACTATGTAATTGAGAATAGTAATTACGAGATTAATTTAAGTAATCTAGTTATTATAACTAAACATCTTTGTGCGGGTGATATAACAATAACTGAAGAAAGCTTAAACTACAGCCGTATTAAACAAACAAATAATGAGAACTTTATAGCCTATGTGAATAATAATATCGCTGCAGTAATAGTAGTTCTTAAAAACACAAATAAGGATGATAGTGTTGATAATATTCTATACATATTGAACTCTATTGATATAGAGGCTAATGTTAAAAAACAGTATCTAACAGGGACTATTAATCATGTTGTAGATTTTAGTGGAATAGTAAGTTCTGCATTGTACGACATTGCCATTGAAACACGAATAGTGTTGCCTACTTGGGATAACACCTCTTTCTACTTTAATAGTTGTAAGGAAGAGATACCTGATATATTCTACGATTATATCAATTTTTATGCGGAAGAATTATCACAAGAAAAATGCCCCATATCATTAGATAATACAACTGATCTATATGTTGATTTATTCGGATATAATCAGTTAAGTATTGAGAACTACAATAAGTTACTACCATCATTTGCTGGTGAATTCCCTCAAATAGATCTTTTGGCAGGTTTAGAGCACAAAAGATTAAGCATTCTTATTAGTTGCGGAAGAGTTGCATTTAATCAACAGGTTTTAGCCGAAATTAATAAAACAAATGCATTAGCGGAGTATATCTCATTCCACGCAAAAGCTTTTATGCAACAACTGGATTGGGTATATAACTTTAATATCGAAAATGTTCAAGACATTTTAAGTAGTGGAGTATTTTCTATAGATGAGAAATACAATATTATTGGAATAATCCCATTTAATATAATACAGAGTTCTCAATCTATAGCAAATATTGTTATTGATATATTCTGTAAAAAACAAAAGATTAATCTTACTAATGATTCATTAGTAGATTTGGTAAAAGTGTCTAGTGATATCAACAAAAAACTTGAAATGATAGTGATTGCTGTCAAGAATGGCTGTCACGATCATCATATAATTAGGCAACTTCTTAATAATATGGGAAATTCACACATAGAGATTGGTGAGAAAAGTAAAAAACCATTATTGCCTAATGATGTATTACATAGAAATCTTCTAGATGCTTTAATGCGAATTAAATTTATTTCTTCATATAAAGTAGATAAGGACGATAAATTTCTACGAGTACACCCTACGAAGATCACTTACATTGGATTTACAAAATAATGGACAGGATGATTGAAGAAAACAACATATCACCGATGTACTCTGACTTTGAGCAGATAAAGAAATCAAACTCTTGAAAGATAAGGGGGTGTTTGATGGTGAATAAACAATTAACATTGCAATATGATTGACTTTGATACATACATAAAAATGGGTGAGCCTGGTGGTAAAGAGAGAGCCGAGACGTGGAAAACTGCGATTGGTTTGCAGGCTGTTGATGGTCTAAAAACATCGGAGTACCTGAACGAAACTGCCGCAAAGCATATTGAGGGGGACATTACTATCGAAGAGGTAAAGGAACTCATCGATACTTATTATCAATCAAAGACCGCAAGAACACCCGAAGATGATGAAAAAGAGGAAGCAGATAAGGCCGCTGCAAACATTGCCAAAATTATAAATGAGCCATCGTTCACATTCTCCCTTCATGGATTGACATCTATTCACAAAAGAATTTTTACAGGGATATTCAAACATGCCGGTATCTTGCGTGACTACGAAATATCTAAGAAAGAATGGGTATTGGATGGAGCATCTGTTTCATATGGATTTGCCTTTGAACTCAAAGGTGCTTTGTCGCACGACATTCAGAGAGAGCGAGATTTCAAGTATACTGGTATGGATATGCCAGAGATCGTTAAGCATATAGCTCAATTTACTTCAGATATCTGGCAGATTCATCCATTCTGTGAAGGTAATACAAGAACTACAGCAGTATTCATCATCAAGTATCTACGCTCACTCGGGTTTGATGTGAATAATACCACGTTTGAGAAGAATTCATGGTACTTCCGTAATGCTCTTGTCCGAGCCAACTACCAGAATCTTCAGAAAGGGATATATAAGGAAACTATTCATCTAGAACGCTTTTTCCGCAACCTTTTGATGGGCGGAGATAATGTTCTAATGAACAGACATCTTCATATCAAGGCAAAAGAATTACTTGATGGGACTACCCCAGCAAGTACCCCAACAAGTACCCCAACAAGTATCATCCCAGAGAGCGAAAATGTTAAGCGTTTAATTAGTGCTATTGCGGAGAAACAGCTATCGGTAAAGGAGATGATGGCTGCCGTTGGATTAAAGGATAGACCAAATTTTATTGAATATTCTCTTTCTCCTGCTATGCGGGAAGGCTATGTCCGTATGCTATATCCTGATTCTCCGCGTCACCCCCGCCAAAAGTATTTATTAACTGTTAAGGGGTTAGCGGTATATAAGGAACTTTCTAGATAGCATACCACTCCAATAGTTTAATATTAAATTGTCTTTACAATATGCTCCACTATGATAGCAAAAACCCATCATATGTGGAGCATTTATGGTAGCGAAACCGCTGTTTCCGAAACAGCAGTTTCGCAACTGCAAAATAGAAGTAAACACCAGTAAACACCGAATTTTGCACTCTATCTTAGAATCTAAATTCAGAGCCGTTTTTGTACCTTTTTGAGGTAAATAATGCGATTTTTTGCAAGTTTTTGTACCTCGGGTTTTGATATTCAAGAAATTACACTTACTTTTACATTCCAAAATGGAGGTACAAGGCGAAAAGTGTGTTGAAAATCACTAACTTACACATTCTCAACGGCTTGCCAAATGAGCGGTTGTACCTTTTAGAGTGCTAAATGGCTGATTGATAATCATCTACACTTTCTGCATCGGCAAGTAAAGCTAATCATATATACCCAGTTATCCCCAAAACAAAACGATGAGAGATTTTCCTTTATAGATAGCTTAGGATGTTCAGTTCTCCTATCTCCCATTTCAAAACAAAGGCTGTCCATTATCTAATATGTGACAGCCTTTCTATGAAAGTTTTCTTCAGATAAATATCATACTTTTTTCATAAACTCCTTCGGTGTTTTTCCAAAATACTCCTTATACCTGCCTCTGAAGTTTTTCAGATTTCGCATACCCACCATTTCAGCAACCATAGTCACAGAAAATTTTCCGCTTTCCAAAAGTTCCCGTGCCTTCTCCATCCTGATTCTCGAAATCAAATATTTGGGTGCTTCTCCCGTCAACAACTTCCACTTATTATAAAAGGTTGTCCGGCTCATGCACATCCTGGAGGCAATATCATCTACTGTCAAATCCTCTTTATCCATATTCTCCATAATGTAAAGCTTCACTTCATTCAAAAATGCCAGATTGGCATCCTGCTGAGCCCGCTCCATAGGTTTCGTTAAAAAATCTTCTCCAAAAACTTTCTGAAGAAATGTCTTCCGAAGAAAACGGCTATTATTTATCAATATGGATATTTCCACTTTAAGGTCCTCCAGATTAAAGGGCTTACATACAAAGAGATCAGCCTGAGAAGAACAACGCTTTTCCCGCCGTTTCACATCAATGTGCGCCCCCATCAATATCACCGGAATAAAGGAGGTGTCCCTCGACGTCTTCAGTTTAGAAGAAAGTTCCTCACCGCTCATACCTTTCAACATGATATCACAAATCACCAAATCCGGATACTCTTCACATATTACCTCCAATGCTTCCTGACCGTCATCAAAGCTCCTCACTACAAAACATTCCGATAAACGTTTCTCAAGATAATCCTTGAATCCCTTGTCATTATCCGCAAGTATCACTAAAGGTCTATCCATATTTTTTTTCTTCGAGAAACCATGGAAAGCTATTTCCGACTCATTCACCTGAAAAGTGTCCGGAATATTTAAGGATGTATCCCCCCCCGAAACCGCACACGAACATCTTATGGGAAATCGAAGCAGAGCCTCCTTTTCCAAAGTCAGTATTTTCCCGTCACATATATTCATCAACTTGTCAAAAAACACACCGCCCATGCCATACTGCTTGCCATGCAGAGGTCGCAGAATAGGAAGCCGCGACGAGTACCATCTGCAACATTTCAGAAATCGCTTGTTGCCTGTATCCTTAATCCTGATTGCCCAGTAATCTCCCTTCAACGAAACCTGCATCGAGAGATGCGTTTCCGGCAGAGAACACTCGATGGCACTCAATACAAACCGGTCGATAACCGGAGATATCTTTCCCGGATCAAACCAAGCGCTTGCATAGTCAAAATCCGGAACCAAATCCAGCTTCATCTGTAACCCGGCCACATGAGACTGTAAAAAAGACACTTTCTTCCTCATAAATGCGCCGATTTCATGTTCTGCAACTACCAGGCTACCAGAATTGCCAAATAGTCGTTTCAACTCCATCAACGCTATCAAGTGCTGCTCCAGCCCGCCTATATGATGAAGTGCAACAGCCAGTTCCTTCTTTATGTCTTCCGGACAGTCTCCTTCGTAAACTGCCCCTAACGGTGTCTTAATCAAAGAAATGGGATTACGTATGTTTTGAAAGGTATCAATGAAATACTGATTTCCCTCTTTCAGTAAATCTCTTTCTTCACTGATACAGAGTAAATGGAACAAAAGCCAACATAATATACAGATTCCACTAGCCACTATTGGCAGAACAGACCAGGGAACCTTATGATATACGCCGATGGATAGCAGGAAAACGCATAATGACACTACTATTATTATTATCGATAAATGTTTCATACTATTATAAGTTTAAGTAATAATGATTCATACTAATATATACCCGAGTTTTCAGTCAATAGCAGGATAATCCCAAGTATGTCATCAGGAGGCGGTCTAATGGGGGAACGGCAGGTTCCTTGAATCATCGAATTCACCTTACCAACCCTCGTTTGCTAGCAGAGCCTGCATTCCGTCCACCTGCATTTCATACCCAGCAACTCTCTAAACCATTCATTTCCCATGCCCAACGTATCTTTAAATATCAATACAACATTCTGCTTATCCAAGATAGCTCCAATCAATTATTCTCAAACAAAATAATAGTATAACAAACGGAAAGGCTAAAAAGATGATACCACTTCACACATATTCTTATCATACTCACATATCTTGCGCATGAAACAGAAAGACATTATCTTTGCAGCATGAAACAAGAACTGAAAGAAAACGGAGGATTACCGGCACATATACTCTGGACACTTGCTATCGTAGCTGGCGTGTCCGTAGCCAACTTGTATTACAATCAACCCCTGCTTAATATCATGCGGCATGAATTGGAAGTTTCTGAATTCAAAACGAACCTCATTGCCATGATTACACAAATCGGATATGCGCTGGGATTATTGTTCATCGTCCCATTAGGAGACCTCTATCGACGCAAGAATATCATCCTGACGAATTTCTTCCTACTCATATTTTCCCTTCTAGCCATTGCCATGGCACCGAACATCTACATCATCTGGGCAGCATCACTCATTACCGGCATCTGCTCCATGATACCCCAAATATTTGTACCGATTGCCTCGCAATTCTCACGCCCCGAAAACAAGGGACGGAATGTAGGTGTCGTCATCTCAGGATTACTGACTGGAATACTTGCATCACGTGTTGTCAGCGGATTTGTGGGTGAAGTGCTTGGCTGGCGTGAAATGTACTTCATCGCCGCTGGAATGATGTTACTATGCGCTATCGTTGTATTAAAGGTACTACCGGACATACAACCGACTTTCCAAGGCAAATATTCCGGGCTGATGAAGTCTCTTTTCTCATTAGTAAGAGAATACCCCTCTCTACGAATCTACTCGATACGTGCAGGACTGGCCTTTGGCTCATTCCTTGCCATGTGGTCCTGCCTTGCATTCAAAATGGGAGAAGCCCCGTTCCATGCATCCAGCGATGTCATCGGCATACTAGGGCTCTGCGGCATTGCCGGAGCCTTAACCGCATCTTTTGTAGGAAAATATGTAAAAAAAGTAGGCATACGCAATTTCAACTTTATCGGTTGCGGAATGATTCTGCTTGCATGGGCCTCGCTCTTTTTCTGCGGAAACAACTATGCAGGTATCATTACCGGTGTCATTCTTATAGACATAGGCATGCAATGCATCCAACTCAGCAACCAGACCAGTATTTTCAACATCTACCCGTCTGCCTCCAATCGGGTAAATACGATTTTCATGACCACTTACTTCATCGGCGGCTCTTTGGGTACCTTCCTTGCAGGAAGCAGTTGGCAGACTTGGGGATGGAGTGGCGTGGTCGGCACCGGCGTTATTTTAACAATAATATCGTTGTCCATCACCCTTTACAGCAAGAAATAACAAGGATACTATCATTTTTCCAAGCAAACGCAAAGATTTGATAATTTTTATTTGTCATGCAAAGGATAAGGAAGATATTGAACAGAATTGTTATACCTTTGTCGCATCAAACTATAAACGACAGATTGATAATAGATTCGTCAACCAAGCATAGTCAAAAACAACCCTATGAATTCAGCAAAGAAAATACCCTCTCCACTCGTTTCTCTATTTCCCATCGCTTTTCTCGTAGGAATGCTGTTCGCCACCATCCATACTTTCGGAAATGACGCCTTGAGTGGAGGAAGCCAGATTTCCCTGCTTGCCACCACTGGTATGTGTGTCTTTATCGGCATGGCTTTCTACCGCATCCCTTGGAAAGATTATGAACTTGCCATCACCAACAACATTTCAGGTGTTGCCACAGCTATCATTATTCTATTGATTATCGGTGCTTTGAGCGGCACATGGATGATAAGTGGGGTGGTACCTACCCTTATATATTATGGTATGCAGATTATCCATCCGAATTTTTTCCTTGCTTCTACCTGCATTATTTGTGCATTGGTATCAGTAATGACGGGAAGTTCATGGACCACTATCGCCACCATCGGTATCGCCCTTTTGGGCATAGGTAAGGCACAAGGTTTTGAAGAGGGATGGATAGCCGGTGCCATCATTTCGGGAGCCTATTTCGGAGACAAAATTTCACCGTTATCGGATACCACAGTCCTTGCCTCATCCGTAACGGAAACACCGTTATTCAGCCATATCCGCTATATGATGATTACCACCGTCCCCTCTCTCCTCATCACCCTTGTCATCTTTACAGTAATGGGACTCACACACGAAACGAACAATACACAACAGATCGCGGAATTTACGGCAGCATTGGACGCCAAATTCAACATTACTCCCTGGTTACTGGCTGTTCCCGTGATTACGGGAATACTGATTGCCCGGAGAGTGCCTTCCGTCATCACACTCTTTCTCTCCACTCTGCTGGCAGGGATATTCGCCTTCATCTTCCAACCGGGACTACTGAATGAGATAGCGGAAGGTGGGAATATGTTCAAAGGGATAATGATGACATTCTATGGCAGTACCAGTCTACAAACTGACAGTGACATGTTGACAGAACTGATTGCCACACGAGGTATGGCAGGAATGATGAATACCATCTGGCTCATCATCTGCGCCATGTGTTTCGGTGGAGCCATGACGGCAAGCGGCATGCTAGGAAGCATCACTTCCCTATTCGTCCGCTTCATGAAGAATACAGCCAGCATGGTAGCATCCACCGTATGTTCCGGATTGTTCCTGAACCTTGCCACGGCAGACCAGAACATCAGCATTATCCTCACCGGAAACATGTTCAGCAACGTTTACGCAAAGAAAGGCTACGAAAGCCGGCTACTTAGCCGTACCACGGAAGATGCCGTTACCGTCACCTCCCCGCTTATCCCATGGAACACCTGCGGCATGACGCAAGCCACCATTTTGAGTGTACCCACACTGACCTACCTTCCCTATTGCTTCTTCAACCTTATCAGTCCGGTAATGAGTATCTTTATTGCTGCTATCGGATATAAAATAATTAAAAAACCGGTGAACAATCCTGGATAGGCATTGTTCTTGCAATAAACTTATAACGAACAATTTATTTAAACCTAAACAAAAAAAGATTCGATTATGAAAAAGTTTATTGCATTAGCAGCAGTAGTATTGGTAAGCATGGCAACAACGACCATGTATGCACAAGAGAGTAGAGCTGAAAAGCGCGCAGACCGTAAAGCCCAAAGAGACGCAGAACGTGCACGCCTGAAAGCTGAAGAACAAGCACAGGATGCCATTTCGTACGATGACGCAATGGCGGCCTTGAAAGCTCACCAGTTCGTAATGGAGGCAGACCAAGTGATGTTCCGCAACGGACAGACCGCATTTGTAAACTCCAACACCAACTTCGTATTGGTCAACCAAGGACGTGGCACCGTGCAGGTAGCCTTCAACACCGTATACCCAGGTCCTAACGGCATTGGCGGTGTAACAGTAGACGGAACCGTATCGGACATCCAAATGACTACCGACAAACGGGGCAACGTGAATTGTAACTTCAGCATCCAGGGTATCGGCATTTCCGCCCAGATATTCCTTACGCTGACCGATGGCGGGAACAACGCAACCGTAACCATCAGCCCGAACTTCAACTCCAACACCATGACTTTGAGCGGGAACCTGGTTCCGCTGGAACAATCCAACATATTCAAGGGACGTTCCTGGTAAAACCCTTATATAAATATATATATTCCCACTCCGCCACAAATCACACTAAAAAGTGTACATTTGTAGCGGAGTTTTTTATATACCAATGTCATGAGAGAATTTATCATTGCAGACAATCAAGATATCACCAAAGCAGGCATGATGTTCCTATTGGGCAGACAGAAAGACACCTCCCTGCTGCTGGAAGCCGACAACAAGGCAGAACTGATACAGCAACTACGCCTGCATCCCACCGCCGTTGTCATTCTGGACTATACCCTTTTTGATTTTTCGGGAGCCGAAGAGCTAATGGTACTTCACGAACGCTTCAAGGAAGCCGATTGGCTACTCTTTTCCGACGAATTGAGCCTACCGTTCCTGCGCCAGGTATTGTTCAGCAGCATGGCATTCGGTGTAGCGCTGAAGGATAATTCCAAAGAAGAGATACTGACCGCACTACAATGCGCCTCACGCAAGGAGCGATTCATCTGTAATCACGTCAGTAACCTGCTGCTCGCAGGCAACGGTTCCTCCTCCCCCACTCATCCTACCATCAAAGATGATTTACTGACTACTGCCGAACGGAGCATCCTAAAAGAGATAGCCCTGGGGAAAACAACCAAAGAAATAGCTGCCGAACGAAACCTCAGCTTCCATACGGTAAACAGCCACCGGAAGAATATCTTCCGGAAACTGGGTGTAAACAATGCGCACGAAGCCACCAAATATGCCATGAAGGCAGGCATCGTAGACTTGGTGGAATATTATATATAAATCTCCCCGCTCCCGACACACAGCCGGGCATCAGCATCATACACCACTCCGAACTGGCCCGGAGCAATGCCTTGCAGCTTTTCTTCCGAAACAATGCGGTAACCCTCCGCCTCCTTTTGCAACCTGCCTTTGACAAACTCCGGCGTATGGCGTATCTTGAAAGTCACCTCCACCTCTTCCTGCGCTCCCTTCCAGGGATTATCCGTAATGAAATGAAAATCGTACATACGGAATTCATAGCCGTATTGCAATGCCGTATCACATCCGCGGGACACGTAAATCACATTCTCCTCCACATCCTTGCGGACAACAAACCACGGTCCTCCACCCAACCCCAATCCTTTACGCTGGCCGATGGTATGAAACCAATAGCCCCGATGCTTGCCCAACTTTCTACCCGTTTCCAACTCCACAATATCCCCTTCCCTTTCGCCAAGGAAACGGCGCACAAAATCATTATAATCAATCTTTCCCAGAAAGCAGATGCCCTGACTGTCACGACGTCTGGCGCTGGGCAATCCGGCACGCAGGGCTATGTCACGAACCTCATTCTTCATCAGTCTGCCCAATGGAAACATCAGTTTGGAAACTTGCAGATAATCTATCTGTGCCAGAAAGTCGGTCTGGTCTTTCACGGAATCGGCAGCGGTACCGAGCCATGTCTTTCCATCCCTCAACACCGTAGTGGCGTAGTGCCCGGTTGCCGTGATATCGAAATCCTTCCCCACACGTTGCTCAAAGCACCCGAACTTTATCAGCTTGTTGCACATCACATCCGGATTGGGAGTCAAGCCACGTCTTATTTTATCAATGGCATAAGCCGCCACCTGGTCCCAATACTCCCGGTGCAGGTCCACTACTTCCAACGATAATCCATAACGCCGGGCAATGGCAGAAGCCATCTCCATATCCTCTTCCGCAGAGCAGTCCATATAATCGGCATCGTCCCTCCCTATTTTGATATAAAATAGAGAAGGACGGTAACCTTGTTCGCAAAGGAGATGTACCACCACGGAGCTGTCTACACCTCCCGACAATAATACAGCAATATTCATTCTATCGTATACTGTTATTCTTTTAAATTCTGTCAAATGCCTGGGACAAGTCGTCCAGCAAATCATCGATATGTTCTGTCCCGATGGAGAGGCGGACCGTGCCCGGTTTGATGCCTTGTTCTTCCAATTCCCGTGCACTCAATTGGGAATGGGTAGTGGTGGCAGGATGGATAACCAGGGATTTCACATCAGCCACATTGGCAAGCAACGAGAATATCTGTAAACTGTCAATAAACGTCTGCGCTTCCTTCACACCGCCCCGCACCTCAAACGTAAAGATAGAACCGCCTCCATTCGGAAAGTATTTCCCGTAAAGCGCGTGGTCAGGATGCTCGGGCAGGGACGGGTGGTTCACGGCAACCACTTTGGGATGCTTCTTCAAGAATTCAACCACTTTCAAGGCATTCTCCACATGACGTTCCACGCGAAGCGACAACGTCTCCAATCCTTGCAACAGAATGAAAGCATTGAAAGGACTGATTGTGGCACCGGTATCACGCAACAATACGGCACGGATACGGATGGCATAGGCAGCAGGACCGGCAGCGTCGACGAAACGTACTCCATGATAACTCGGGTCCGGTTCCGTCAGTTGGGGAAACTTCCCCGAGGCCACCCAGTCGAACTTGCCGCTATCTACAATAACACCACCCAAGGACGTACCATGCCCTCCGATGAACTTCGTTGCCGAATGGACTACAATATCTGCCCCATGCTCTATGGGACGAATCAAGTAAGGAGTACCGAAGGTGTTATCTATAATCAGAGGAATCCGGTGACGGTGTGCTATTTCAGCAACGGCATCAATGTCAATGATGTTGCAATTCGGATTTCCCAGCGTTTCAATGAATACTGCCTTGGTATTCTCCTGAATCGCTTTCTCGAAATTGTCCAGATTGCCCGGGTCCACAAAAGTAGTGGTAACCCCGTAGGCAGGCAATGTGTGGGCCAGCAGATTATACGTTCCACCGTAGATGGTCTTAGCTGCCACGATATGGTCGCCTGCACGGGTGATATTCTCAAAGGCATAAGTGATGGCTGCCGCACCCGAGGCTACGGCCAATCCGGCAACACCGCCTTCCAGAGCCGCCACACGTTTCTCGAACACATCCTGGGTGGAATTCGTCAACCGCCCGTAAATATTCCCCGGGTCCTGCAAGCCAAAGCGGGCTGCCGCATGGGCCGAATTACGGAATACATACGAAGTTGTCTGATAGATAGGTACGGCGCGGGCATCAGTTGCCGGGTCGGGTTGTTCTTGTCCAACGTGAAGTTGTAGAGTCTCAAAGTGCAATTTCTTTGTTTCCATTGTCGTTTGTATTTTAGGTGAATAAACCGTTTCTCATTCGGATGTTGCAAAGATAGAGCGATAAGCCGGGGCAGACAATGACACAGATTAGGGAATTTTATACCACAATTGTGGTAGATAAGCAAGCTATTTTCTATCTTTAGATAAGATAGACTGCATTTCGGCAAAACTTTTTCATGCAAGCATGAAAGTTCTGCACTCAATTTGCACTATCTTTGCCCCCATGAAAGCAAGAAATATACTGATACTCATATTGGGAACCCTGATTCTTCCCATTTATCTGACTTCCTGCGGGGTGGACCGCTGGAAAGAGTATGCCGGACAGACCCAGACAGACCGCTGGATTGACGATACCATGCGTGTGTGGTACTATTGGGTAGACGCTATCCCCCATACCAACGACCTGAACTATTTTCAAGCCCCTTTCACTTTCTTTGCCTCGCTCAAATCCGAAGAAGACAAATTCTCCACCATCGACAGTCTGGTCAGCATCACCACTACCCGCAGCATCCCCTATACGGATTACAGCTACGGATTCCAGTTCACTACCAACCAGATAGAAGTAGAAGGAGAAGAGAATGCCATTGTTGCACAGATTCTTTACGTTGCCGACGGAAGCCCGGCCTCGGAAATCGGGCTGAAACGGGGTGACTGGATTATGAAGATGGACGGGAACTTTATTACTGAACAGAATTATAAGAAACTGTATGGAAGTAGTGCCATGGAACTTACAGTAGGTTATTACGACGTGGAGAAAAATGTCATCGTTGCTTACGACAAACCCAGACAGATAGCATCGGCGCGTCCCGTCAACGACAACCCGGTGCACTATAAGAATGTATATACATCAGGCAGCAAGAAAATAGGTTATCTGGTCTACAACCACTTCAGTTCCGGCCCCACGGACAACAGTAATGAATATGACAACGACCTGCGCAGCGCATTCCAATATTTCGCATCACAGCAAGTCAACGAATTCATCCTTGACTTGCGCTACAACAACGGTGGATTACTGAGTTGCGCAGAATTGCTGTGTACCATGCTTGCACCTTCCTCCGCCTTGGGACAAGAGTTGGGGTACCTGGAATTCAACAACCGCTTCAATCCGCAGATAGTACCGTTCACCCTGAACTCCGGACTCATCGGAAACGGAGCAAACCTAAACCTGAATACTCTCTACGTACTTACCAGCAGCCAGACTGCCTCCGCCTCCGAAATGGTGATTAACTGCCTCGACCCGTATATGGATGTTGTCATCATCGGCGGTACTACCGTAGGCAAGAATGTAGGTTCCAGGAATTTCTCCAGCCCCGAACTGATGATAACGATGAATCCCATCGTCTGCAAGATATACAATTCGGAAGGGAAATCTGATTATGAATCCGGATTCCAACCGGCCTACTCGGGATATGTAGTGAATGAGATGAGCGACATGTCACGTTTCCTGCCCTTTGGAGATACCAACGAAGCCTTATTGAGCACTGCACTCGGCGCCATCGACGGAAGCATACAACCGCCCGCACAAGAAGATACCCGTTCTTTAAGAGTGACCACTCTCGCAAACTCCATTGAACGCCGGGCAAGCCATGCCGTACGCATCAAATAAAAAGACCAATAGGATGAAACTAAACAGAAGAGTTACAATCATCACCCGATTTTCGGGAATCATGTTCAGCCTGCTGTTGCTCGGCGGACTGGCAGCTTGCAGCGATGATAACAATGGCAATGATACGCCAGAACCGGAGCCGTCAACCTACCCCACCACTCCTTTCTCCAAAATCGAACTCAAAGAAGTGATAGAGAGCGATGCGCAACCGGTTACTGCCACCCATACCTATCTTTACAACAGTGCAGGCAGGCTGACCGGCTACACCGGCAAACAGAGCTTTACAGCAGGAGACGAACTCTTCGAGATAGAGAATACCACTACTGTCGAATACAAGGACCATCAAGCCGTGATAACCGACGAAGCAGGTACAGTATCAACCTACACGCTGAATGACAAAGGTTATGCCACCACTTGTACCAGTCAGGATATGGCAGGAAATACCCGTACTTACACCTTCTCCTACCTCATCAACACCGAAGACAAATACTATCTGGAAAACATCACAGAAAAGCTGGACGACGGAAAAGAATACTCATTCATTACAATAGACTACAGCAACTTCCGGGCATTGCGCATACAGCAAAAGGTTGACACTTTTGAGCACAACAGTACGGCTACCACACCATCAGGCAATGAAATTGCAAATATCTCCGAAATACCAAGCCTATTCATTACGGACATGTATCCGCTTTCCATGCATGCGGTTGCCATATACGGGAAGATATTGGGAGAACCTGCAAACTATCTGATTACCCAACTCATCCCGGACAGCAACGGAGAAAGTGAAGAGACCACCACCTATACTTATACGTTAGATAACCGGGGTATCGTCACTTCCTGCCATGCAGTCGTCAGGCATATAAGGAACGGCTACGAGCAGGACTACACACGCACCGTGAACTATACCATCGAATAATAAACTACTTACTTCTTAAAGAACTTGTCGAAGAAAAGGACGTGATAGTCTATGGAGTTGTTCCAATACGTTCCGGTATGTCCACCGGGACGGGTGATGAAGTCATGGTCTATCTTCCTTGCCAGCAGCCGGTTGTGCAAGTCCTTGTTCACTTCAAGAAAGAAATCGGCCTCACCGCAGTCGATGATTAGCGCCAAGTCTCCATTTACAATCTTATCCAGCTGGTTGACCACCGTATGCGCATCCCAAGATGCCTTGTTGGCAGCAAACTCTCCCAACTGCTTGTTCATTTCCCAATTCTGGGGGAACGGCCGTATATCCACTCCTCCACTCATACTGCCCGCCGCACCGAACACATCCTTATGACGGATAGCACTCCACAAAGCACCGTGGCCGCCCATACTCAATCCACTGATGGCACGCGCCTTGCTATCGGGAATGGTAGCATAGTTCCCGTCTGTATACTTCACCAATTCCGAGGTGACAAAAGTCTCATAACGGTAGGCAGGATTCTCCGGACTGTCCCAATACCAACTGTTCTTGCCGTCCGGACATACAAATATGATTCCTTTCTCATCCGCCATCTGCGGCAATTCCGGCTTCAGCTGCACCCAGCTCCGCGCATTGCCGCCATAACCGTGCAACAGATAAACCACCGGACAAGCCTGCTTGCCGATAGCCTTATCAGGCAATACATACACAACTTTTACATCCTTATTCATGGCTGCACTTCTCACCAACACCGTGTCTACACGTGCCGCCTGCAACATTACGGCAGACAGACACCACAAAAGCCCCAAGGCAATAATTCTTTTTTTCATCTATTTATTGTTTATTTTTTCTAATGGATGGCAATATTAACAATAAATACTGAAAAATCATTATCTTTGCCTCACAAACTATTCAAAATCCACTATGGAGTTTATTATCATTCTACTTTTACTTATTCTGAACGGCATTTTTGCCATGTATGAAATCGCTTTAGTCTCCTCAAGTAAAGCACGCCTTGAAACTCTTGTCGGAAAAGGGAACAAAAGAGCCAAAGGAGTATTGAAACAACTGGAAGAACCCGAAAAATTCCTCTCCACCATCCAAATCGGTATTACTCTTATCGGTATCGTATCCGGTGCCTATGGTGGTGCCACCATCGCTGATGACGTAGAACCGCTGTTCGCCCTCATTCCGGAAGTAGCCGCCTATGCCAAGACTCTCGCCATGATTACCGTAGTAGCCATCATCACCTATCTGTCACTCATCATAGGCGAACTGGTGCCCAAGTCCATCGCCTTGAACAACCCGGAACGATGGGCCACCATGCTCAGCCCCTTCATGATTGTGCTGACCAAGATTTCCTATCCGTTTGTATGCCTGCTGAGCGCTTCCACCAAACTGATGAACAAACTCATCGGACTGAACAGCGGCGAAGAACGCCAAATGACACAAGACGAACTGAAGATGATTCTGCACCAAAGCTCGGAACAAGGCGTCATCGACAAAGACGAAACGGAAATGTTGCGTGACGTGTTCCGCTTCTCGGACAAAAGAGCGAATGACCTGATGACCTATCGCCGCGACATCGTCGTGCTCCATCCCACAGACACACCGGAAGAGGTGCTGCGCATCATCCACGAAGAACACTTCAGCAAATATCTCCTGGTGGAGCGGGGAAAGGACGAGATTATCGGTGTGGTTTCCGTAAAGGACATCATCTTGATGATGGGCGGCGAACAACCCTTCAACTTACGTAGTATTGCACGCCCTGCTTTGTTTATTCCGGAAAGTTTGTATGCAAAGAAAGTTTTAGAGCTGTTTAAGAAGAACAAAAACAAGTTCGGAGTTGTTGTAGACGAGTATGGAAATACAGAAGGTATCATCACCCTACACGATTTGACGGAAAGTATCTTCGGAGACATCCTCGAAGAGAATGAAACGGAAGAAGAGGAAATCGTTGTCCGTCAAGACGGTTCCATGCTGGTGGAAGCTTCCATGAATCTGGATGACTTTATGGAGGCGATGGGCATTATGAACTATGATGACCTGAAAGAAGAAGACTTCACCACCTTGAGCGGTCTTGCCATGTTCTTGATAGGACGGGTGCCGAAAGCCGGAGACTTGTTCAGCTACAAAAACCTGGACTTCGAAGTGGTGGATATGGACCGCGGACGGGTGGACAAGCTGCTCGTCATCAAGAAAGAAGAAGATGAATAACAAACGCTATTGCGTCTTTATAATTAACTTAAACCATTAAAGCAATGAAAAAAGTAATGATGATTGCAGCCCTTGCCGCTGCATTGGTATCCTGCCAATCAAAAGGAACTCAGAACAATGACGCCGTCGCCATGGACGAAAGTGTAATGGCTGTTACCGGCAATGACTCGTCTGCCGTAGCCGTATACGAAGGAATCCTTCCCGCCGCCGACGGTCCGGGCATCCAGTATGTATTGAGCGTAGACAGTGTAGGTCCCGACGGAGAAAGCGGCTACACGCTGGTAACAACTTATCTGGATGCCGAAGGCCCCGGAAAGAACAAGAGCTTTACTTCCAAAGGAAAGAAAGAAGTTATCCAGAAAGACGTCGACAACAAGAAGAAAACAGCCATCAAGCTGACCCCGAACGACGGGGACACTCCGGTGTACTTCGTAGTAGTGAACGACACAACCCTGCGCCTTGTCAACGACAGCCTGCAGGAAGCTGTGAGTGACTTGAATTATGACATCATCCAGGTGAAATAGTCCATCCATACTTATAAGAAAGAACGGTACAGCCGGAATTACTAAATTCAGTGGTTCCGGCTGCTGTTTTTTCAATGAGGGGGCATTTCAAACAAGAGAACAGAAGGCTATATCAAAAAGTTAGTGCTATCTTTGTCGCTTCATCAAAGTATATATAAACATGAAACATTCTTCCGAGAAACCTTTAGCACCTGCCAACTACTCACGCTGTTTCAACAACCAATGCCCGAAAGCCGACAACTGCCTGCATCGCTTAGCCGCCCTTCGCGATACCCCCGAGTACCCGTCCATCCGCATCATCAATCCACTGTGTATTCCAGAGGATAGCAGCCAATGCGCCTATTTCCAATCGACACAAAAGATACATGTCGCATGGGGAATCAGCCACTTGCTCGATGAAGTTCCCTACAAGAATCTCCAACCTCTGAAAAGCCAGTTGATAGCCCATTTCGGCCGCGGAAAATACTACCGCTTCTACCGGGAAGAATCTTACCTTTCCCCCGAAGACCAGAACTATATCCGCAGAACTTTCCACCAATACAACATTCCGGGAGAACCGGCTTTCGACTCCTACAGCGAAGAATACAAATGGTAGAAAGGTAATCTTCAGCCCCCTTTTCATGTCATTTTATCACTGAAAATATAGATAACACTTTAGTTCACAACGGTGAACACTTTGTTACAACAGTAAGAAACAAAGTGTTCACATACTATGAAACAAACTGTTCGCACTCAATAAAACAAACTGTTTTCTTTAACAGAACAAACAGTTTCCTACTAATGAAACAAACTGTTCTCCATATTGAAACAAACCGTTCTCCTTAGGGAAACAGACGGATTCCCTTTTGAAGCCCTACAAGGGGAATAATTATCGCCTACGAAAATATAGGAGGAAATACAGCGACATAGTGCGATACCTATTCTCTGCAAAACGGGTGAACGTGTTCGGGAGGATATTGCAGCAACACGGGATGAGGTAAAGGAAAGAGAGGGGGAGATGGTATATTGTGTGGTAAAAGTGGAGAGGTAGAAAAGACGGAAAGGATTACAGTTGAAATAAATTCTTTTTCTTAACTTTGTGAAATAGAAACATCGAATATGACGATGAAGAAAATAAAAATATGAAAACAGCACTATCTATAAATCAACCGTTCAAGGATTGGGTAAACCACCTAAAACAAGACATTCGTAGTGCACAGATTAAAGCGGCTGTACGCGTGAACAGCGAACTGCTTCACCTTTACTGGCAACTGGGGGCAGAAATTATAGAACGGCAGAAAGAAATGACTTGGGGAAGCGGATTTCTCGAAGAGTTGAGTCGTGAGCTGATGGCAGAATTTCCTGATATGAAAGGGTTCTCATATAGAAACATACGCAGTATAAAGCAGTGGTATCTATTTTATAATGAGCCATATACAATTTGGCAACAAGTTGTTTCCAAATTAGGTGAAGAGAAATTTTTCTCCATCCCTTGGGGGCATCATCTCTATATCATCTCCCAATGCAAGGAAGTGGATAAGGCTCTATTCTATCTGAATGAAACTGTAGAAAACGGCTGGAGTCGTGCCGTTTTGCTCAACTTTCTTGATACCAATCTCTATGAGCGGCAAGGCAAAGCGGTAAACAATTTCAGTCGTCTGCTACCAAAACCGCAAAGTGACCTAGCTCTACAGACACTCAAAGACCCCTATAACTTCGATTTCCTGACCATTACCAAAGATTTTCAAGAATTAGAGTTAGAAAAGGTTTTGACACAAAATATCACTCGTTTTCTGCTTGAATTGGGTAAAGGATTTGCATTCGTAGGGCGTCAAATGCCTTTGGAAGTAGGCGATGAAACAATCTATCCCGACTTGCTTTTTTACCACTTGGAACTGCGTTGTTATTGCGTAATCGAGCTAAAAGTGCAGAAGTTCAAACCTGAATTTATAGGTCAACTCGGTACTTATATCAGTGCCGTAAACCATCTAAAATGTAAACCTGGCGATACCCCCACCATCGGCTTGCTTATCTGCAAGACAAAAAACCAAGTAATGGCGCAATATGCACTGGAATCAACAAATCAGCCTATCGGCATATCAGAGTATGAGCTGTCTAAGCTGATTCCCGAAGATATTAAAAGTCAACTGCCTTCGATTGAGGAAATAGAGGAACAAGTAAAGAGAATTCAAGGAAAAAAGGAGGAAGAGAGATGAAGGCTTGTATCAATATAGTGAACTTATTCGGAGAAAAGGCAGTTAAACAATAAAACCGGAAACATATATGGCCGATAATTATCTTGAAAATCAGTACGAGCAATACCGGGCACGCAAAGCAGCTTGGGAGAAAGCGAAAAAATCCGGTAAGGCACAAACGCTACATAAGCCGACACTTCCCCTCAAAAAAGGTGGAAAGAAAGTGTTCGTTACCGGAGGTGCAGGGGGTATTGGCAAAGCCATTGTAGAAGCTTTCTGCAAGCTTAATTACCAAGTAGCCTTTTGTGACAAGAATGAACTGAAAGGGCAGCAAACCGCCCAAGCCACCGGAGCACAATTCTATCCCGTCGACCTAAACAGCAAAGAAGCATTGGAACTGTGCCTGCAAAATATTTTCAAGGAATGGGGGGATATTGACATCATTATAAACAATGCCGGCATCAGTGAATTCTCTCCCATCACAGAAACGAGTGTGGAGACTTTCGATAAAATATTGTCTGTGAATTTACGTCCGGTGTTCATTACTTCACATGCGTTGGCAGTACACCGCAAAAGTCAAAACAACACGAATACCTACGGAAGAATCATTAATCTCTGTTCTACGCGCTATCTGATGAGTGAACCGGGCAGTGAAGGATATGCAGCTTCCAAAGGAGGCATCTATTCGTTGACGCATGCGTTGGCTTTATCGCTTGCAGAGTGGCACATCACGGTCAACTCCATCTCTCCGGGCTGGATTCAGACACACGATTATGAACAATTACGGGCAGAAGACCATTCGCAACATCCCTCCGGACGGGTTGGTAAACCGGAAGATATTGCCCGTATGTGCGTATTCCTATGTCAAGACGAAAACGACTTCATCAATGGCGAAAACATCACCATTGACGGAGGCATGACCAAAAAGATGATTTACTGGGAATAGCCCTTTTATAAAACAATCTGCCCAATATAATAATTATAGGATATGAACATGAAAAAGTCTTTTATAGGAATCCTGGCAGCAACCATCATCCTCAGCGGATGCGGCACAAGCCAGATGGCTGTAGGCGACCCTAACGCAGTACTCGCAGGAGCTGCCATCGGAAGTAATGTAGGCGGTGCCATCGGCGGCTTGATAGGAGACAGCAACGGAGGCTGGCGGGGAGGATACCGGGGTTCCGCCATCGGCACCATCATAGGAACCATTGCGGGAGCTGCCATTGCCAATGCAGCCACAGCCCCCAAAAAGCAGGAGGAGTACAGCTACCGGATAGAAAGGACACAGCCCTATCCCCCGCAATCCGGAAGACAGCCGCAAGCATCGGCCATCGACCACTTGAGGATACGGAATATACGTTTCATTGACGACAGCCGCAACCACGTCATCAATTCGGGCGAAAACTGTAAAGTGATTTTTGAAATCATGAACGAAGGAAACAAAACAGCCTACAACGTAGTGCCGGTGGTGGTGGAAACCACGGGCATGAAGCGTATTTACATATCGCCGTCGGTCATGATAGAGCAAATAACTCCGCGCAACGGTGTGAAATACACCGCCAACATCAGTGCCGGAGAACGGATAAAGACGGGTAACGTCACCATACGCATAGCCATAGCCGACGAGTACGGAGACGAATATGACTGGCAGGAGTTTTCGTTGCCCACACAACGGTAGAACAATGTCTTAACAGTAGTTTTTCAAAGAAATGGAACAACAGCAATCTTCTTTCAAAGAAAAAGAACGCATAGAACTACGGGAACCCCGACGCTTTAAAGTCACCATCTACAATGATGACTTCACCACCATGGAGTTTGTGGTAAAGGTACTCACCACCGTCTTTTACAAATCATCGGTAGAAGCGGAAACACTGATGCTGCAGGTGCACAAGAGCAACTCCGCGGTAGTGGGCATCTACTCATACGACATCGCCCACTCCAAAGTACAGAAAGCCACCCGCATGGCACGCAATGAAGGTTTCCCCCTCCGGCTCACCGTCACCCCGGAGGAAGAAGAATAAGAAGAAAGAAACAATATGGATATAAAAAATACGATATTCGTAAACCAAGCATTCGCTTCCGCACAAAGAAAGGCCGAGTCTTACCGGCACGAGTTCATCATGCCCGAACATCTGCTGAGCGCCATTATAGAGCAGGAACCCTTTATCCACACCCTGCAAGATACCTTCTACAATTATGTGGAGCTCAGCATCTCGCTGGAAAACTATCTGACGGAAGAAGTGGACACTGTCCCCGACAATGTGGAATACGAGTTGGGACTTTCCGTCCAGCTCAGCTCACTCCTGCAACATGCCTATACGGTGACAGAGTATTCCAGCGCCGAAGAGCTGGATGTTCCTCATCTGATACAAGGCTTGCTGCAACTGGAAGATTCCTGGGCATGCCATTTCCTGAAGGAAGCAGTCGGCGGCGACCTGCCCGAATTCCTCAGCCTGCTCATCACCCACTACGAAGAAGCGGAGCTGGCAGAAGAAGCAGGCGGTACGCCATCTCCCGATGAACAAGAGAAAACAGAACCGTGGCGTAACTACGTGACCTGCCTCAACGACCATCTGGCAGACCACAACCCGCTTATCGGCAGGGAGATGGAGTTGGAGCGAACCATACAAGTGCTCTGCCGCAAAGAAAAGAACAACCCGTTGCATGTGGGCGAACCCGGTGTAGGCAAAACAGCCCTTGCCTATGGGCTTGCCGCCCGTATCGAAGCGGGCAACGTCCCCGAACGGCTTGCCGGCTTCCGCATCTATGAGCTGGACTTGGGCAGTCTACTGGCAGGCACACAATATCGCGGCGATTTCGAGAAGCGGCTGAAAAGTATCATGGAAGGCATCGGTCGTGAGGGAAACGCCATCGTCTACATCGACGAGATACACAACCTGATAGGCGCCGGACGCACGGGCGAAGGCTCTATGGATGCCTCCAACATGCTGAAACCCTATCTGGAAACCGGGGCAATACGTTTCATCGGCTCTACCACCTACGACGAGTACAACCGCTACTTCGCACGTAGCAAGGGACTGGTACGCCGCTTCCAGCAGATAGACATACTGGAACCGAACATTGAAGAAGCCATACATATCGTAGAAGGCCTGAAAGAGAAATACGAAACCTACCACGGTGTCACCTACGAGCCCGACGTCATCCCCTATGCCGTAAAGGCAAGCGCCCGCTACATCAGCGACCGTTTCCTGCCCGACAAAGCCATCGACCTGGTGGACGAAGCAGGAGCTTACCGGGAAATACACCCCACAGACTCCGAGGAACAGACCGTGGACAAGGCACTGATAACCGACATACTGGCACGTACCTGCAAAGTCAATGCCCTCGCCATGAAAGAGGACGACACCACCGCCTTGGAAAGCCTGCACGAACGCATCAGCTCCCGCATCTACGGGCAGGAAGAAGCCGTCCGTCAGGTGGTGGAAGCTGTGCAAATGTCCAAAGCCGGACTGCTGGACGAAAACAAACCGCTGGCAAGCCTGCTCTTTGTAGGCCCCACCGGAGTAGGAAAGACCGAAGTTGCCAAAGTGCTCGCCGCCGAGCTGGGCATCGCCCTGCAACGTTTTGACATGAGCGAATATACCGAAAAGCATACCGTAGCCAAACTGATTGGCTCGCCTGCCGGCTACGTGGGTTACGAGGACGGCGGCCTGCTGACCGACGCCATACGCAAGACCCCAAACTGCGTGCTACTGCTCGATGAGATAGAAAAAGCCCATCCCGACGTATTCAACATCCTGCTGCAAGTAATGGATTATGCCGTACTGACTGACAACAAAGGACGGAAAGCCGACTGCCGACACGTGGTCCTCATCATGACCTCCAATGCCGGAGCACAATATGCCCGCCAAGCGTCCATCGGCTTCAACAGTCAGGTCACCGCCGGAGAAGCCATGCTGAAACAAGTCAAGAAAACCTTTAAGCCCGAATTCATCAACCGCCTCTCTGCCACGGTGGTCTTCCATGACATGGACCGCCCGATGGCATCACTTATCCTCGACAAGAAACTCGGAGAACTAGGCAGCAAGCTGTCTTCCCGCCAGGTGGAAATGGTATTGAGCCAGGAAGCACACGAATGGCTGCTCCAACGGGGTTTTATTCCCGAATACGGCGCCCGGGAGATGGACCGCGTGATAGCCGCCCACTTGAAACCCTTGCTGATGCGCGAAATTCTGTTCGGTACATTGAAGGCAGGAGGAAAAGTCCGCGTGCAAGTGGAAAACGGAGCATTGAAACTACAACCCGCAACCGAATAACGATATGGTCTTTCAACTGACGGATAAACTTGCTTTCCCCGACCCTCACTACGGCGACCCCGACGGGTTGCTCGCTGTGGGCGGTGACCTATCCATTGACCGCCTCATCCTGGCGTACTCCAACGGCATCTTCCCCTGGTACGCATTTCGGGAAGAACTGATACAATGGTGGTGCCCGATGGACCGTTTCGTCATCTTTCCGGACGAAATCCATATCTCCCACTCCATGCGTACGCTCATCAACAAAGGAAAGTACGAAATCACCTTCAACGAAGCTTTCCAAGACATCATACAAACCTGCGGAGAATTGCGGATAGAACAAGAAGGCGCCTGGCTCGGAACGAAGATGATGGAAGCCTATACGCACCTGCACGAACAAGGATTCGCCGCCAGCGTGGAAGTATGGGAAGAAGAGCAATTGGTAGGTGGGCTGTACGGAGTGACCCTGGGACGTTGTTTCTTTGGAGAGAGCATGTTCTCACTCGTTCCCAGCGCCTCGAAGCTGGCCCTCATCCATCTGGCCCAATTCTTCAGGGAACATGGAGGCGTCATGATAGATTGCCAGTTCGAAACCCCTCACCTCAAAACAATGGGAGGCAGGCACATCAGTTACGACGAATATATGACATACATCGAACAAGACTGCCGCTTCTAAAAGTAAAAAGGAATAACGAGGGGCTCAGAACTATCCGCGCCTAAATATAGCATAATGAAAGTACTCATATACTTTTGACACTCTCCTATTCTATTTGAAGGCCGGAGCAGGAAGATGCATACCTGCCATCGTCAATTGGTTGTCCTTGGCATATTGGAGGAAATACTTGCGTGCTTTCACGGCAGCTTCCTTATCCATATCATAGGAAGCGCAGTATTCCGGATGCTCCAACTGAAGGGCCGCACCATGGATGAGGTCACCAATCACCAGTAACTTGCCACTCTGGAAAACCGTATGACCGGGAGTATGACCGACTGCTTCCATGGCAACCACATTGCCCGGCAAGGTATCGCCAAACTCAAACAGATGCAGCCGTTCCTTATAGGCATCCATCGTCTTTACGACCTGCGCCTTCCTTTCGGCAGGCATTGCCATCCAGGCATCATATTCCACTTTTGATGCGTACACTTCGGCATTCGGGAAGACTACACTGTCTCCCTTCATCATTCCACCGATATGGTCGCCATGGAAATGGGTAAGATACAGATATCCAATATCTGCCGGAGAGATACCCAAAGATTGTAATCCGGGCAACAGACGACTGTCGGGAGCTCCCATTCCCGTATCAAAAAGGATACGGATACCATTCGTATCTACCAGGAAGGTGCTCATGGAAGAAGGAATACCGCCTTGAAGCGACAAACTTTCCATCAATTCATCGCTTGCATCCGGGAAAATCGTTCTCGGCATCAAATGCTCACCAGCATTATCCTGAATCCAAGTGGCCTGCACTCCCTCCAGTTGCAAGGTCTTTACGCCACTGCATGTTACACCGACACTATCCATACTTACATCTTCATTTGTTTGTTTCTTTGTCCTGCTGCCGCAACCCGCCATCAGCAATGCTGCTGACACAACAACCAGGCACGTCCATGTCTTGTTTTTCATCGGTACAGAGTTTTTTATCCATAAATATTGAAGTTCGCACAAATATAGGCAAATAAAATCATTCGGCACACGGATGCCTAAACCAAAAACGGCTGCCGACTCCCAATTCCGACTCAGCACCGATAGTCCCGCCAAGATGCTCAATGATACTTTTACAGATGGACAAGCCTAAACCCGTGCCCTTCGCAAAGGTATTAAGCTTTACAAAGCGGTCGAACACAGTAGCCACGGCATCCGGAGCAATACCCATACCGGTGTCCGTCACAGAAAACTCTATCTGATCGGTACCTTCCACCGGATGATATTCCAAAAGGATCTGCCCTTCACTGGTGAACTTCAAAGCGTTGTTTATAAAATTGGTGACCACCTGCATCAGACGTTTCTTGTCGGTATAGATACGGTAATCGGGCAAGTCGGGAGCCAACAGAACCGGTACAGCCTTGTCTTCCTTTATATCATAGTTGCGCATCACGTCCTTACAGAAGTCACTGACATCCACATACCCCATATTATAATCAAGTGTTCCCGCTTCTATCTTTGCCAAATCCAGAATGTCGGATATCAGTTGCAAGAGCAGTTCCGTATTCTCCTGCATGATGGCAAGGTATTCCTGGCGTTCTTCCCTATCGTCCAGTTCGGCAATGATGCTTGCAAAACCGACAATGGAATTGAGCGGAGTACGGATTTCATGACTCATATTGGCCAGGAAAGCAGACTTCAAGCGGTCCAGATGTTCTGCCTTATCCTTGGCGACCCGCAATTCCTCCTCTATCTTTTTCTGATGGTCGATATCCACACTGGTAATGACATGCGCCATCTGCCCGTCCACCCAAGCAAAGGCTGCACTGAACACGCGAAACCAACACTTGTCAAATGGCCGTTGATAATCCCACGAATAGACTTTGGTGGGGTGTCCGTTTTCATCTATCAAATGCCTCTTTGGGCAGAACTCACACTCCCCCGTCTTGTCCGAGTAGAGGGCCTCCCAGCATTTTTTCCCACAGAAATGCTCGATACCGCCATATGGTTCCACCATAGACCTATTGGCATACAACATATCGTGGGAATCGAAAGAGTTGACGTAAATATCAACGCCCATATTATTCATGATACTGCCTAATGTATTGCTGGCCCTCACTTCCCTTTCCTTATATTCCCTGACCGCAATTTCCTTAGAGAACGAGCCCAGCAAGAGATGAATGATTTGCAACTCCTCTTCCGTGAGATAGGTCTCTTCCTCCCTGCCTGCAAAACCTATGAATCCGATGATTTTACCCTCAGTATCTTCAAAATGCCTGATTAACAAAGAATCCTCACCGTAGAAATCAAGAATGTCAATATCATCCCATGAAGCATCCGCATTTCTGTTTCCATAGAAAGGTTTATCCCGAGCTTTCATGGCATCGACATGCTCCTTTTTCAACTCTCCCATATCGAAACGGGGTTTCATAGTCCCACCTTCATTTCCAATCGTTTCTTTCAATAAGAAATAACGGAATCCGTCAGTCTGATAGATAAACCCTTTCGTAAAGTCATAGTAGTTGCAGAAATCGGTCAACGATTCAATAACTTTCCTTTCATTGGGTTCATTGCTATTCAACCGTTCTAAAAAATGAAGCAAGAATATGTTTAATTTCTCTTTGTTTTTGCCCATATAATCTTTTGAAAAACTTTAAGGCGCTAATATACAACTTTTTAAAGAGAAATAAGTTTCTTTTATATATCCAGGAAGTTTAAAAAACAACCATTCCCCAATAAAACAAAAAAGGCAATAACTTAATTTATTTTACAAGTATCACTAAGGCAAAAGCTCTTCATCCGTATTCATACGACGGCATAACATCTAAAGTACACAAAAAGAAGTCTATGGAAGAAGAAAATATCCGAGACAGATTAATAGTCATTTTTTAAGGATAACAGAGTTGCCAATTTATCAAAAACAAAGTTAATTCACACATATATACATATTTGTATAAACGGAGAATAAGTAAAACTTTCCCAAAGATGTTTTTTTCTTCATAAGCGATACAACCTATATACAACGAAATAAAGATTTGCAGTACAAACGGTCTGTTATGAGAGAAATATAGTATCTTTGCAACATGATGTTGCACCGTTTTACTACTTCCATAACCGACATTCCGCTTCCGGAAAGGTTCACCTATCCTTTCTGCTATACTCCGCACCCATTATGTATATTGGCAGCCAAAGAAGTACAAAGCTATCTTACCCGACAAACTGCATGGAAGGACGAACTGCGCCAAGGCAAAATGTTCGGGGTACTGATTGTACAAACCGAGCATGGAGAAACCGGATATTTAGCTGCATTCTCAGGCATATTGGCCGGAAAGAACCTACATCCCTTTTTTGTTCCTCCCGTATATGACTTGCTACAGCCACAAGGCTTTTTCAAGATAGAAGAAGAGAACATCTCTTCCATCAACCGCAACATCCGGCAACTGGAAAAAGACAAAGCATATGCCGCCTTATCAGCAGAGCTTGCCCGGACCATTCAGTCAGCAGAAAACATACTGGCAACAGCCAAAGCACAGTTGAAAGAAGCCAAAACAGCCAGAGAACAGCGCAGAAAAGAAAAAGAACTCAATGCGCAGGAAGAAGCCGAACTGATACGGGAAAGCCAGTTCCAAAAGGCAGAATATAAACGCCTGGAACGTTCATGGAAAGCAAGGATTACCACACTGCAAACGCAGACAGAAGACTGGGAAAGACGGATTTCAGCATTGAAGTCTGAACGTAAAACCCGCTCTGCAGCATTGCAGCAAAAGCTATTCGAACAGTTCGGGATGCTGAATTACCGGGGAGAAGTCAAGAATCTCTGTGAGATATTCGGGCAGACCGTGCACAAGACACCTCCTGCCGGCGCGGGTGAATGTGCGGCCCCCAAACTGCTGCAACAAGCTTATCTGCACGGATGGAAACCTATTGCCATGGCCGAGTTCTGGTGGGGTGATTCCCCCAAGACAGAGATACGCCATCACGGCCACTATTATCCGGCTTGCAAAGGAAAGTGCGAACCTATACTGCAACACATGCTGCAAGGTCTACAAGTAGAGGAAAACCCCATGTTGAAAAGAATGCAGGTACCCTCCCAAAATTTGGAGATTGTTTATGAGGACCCATGGCTTTCGGTCATCAACAAACCGGCAGGAATGCTGTCTGTTCCCGGCAAGGAAGATGCAGTCTCCGTCTATAGCCTGATGCGTGAGCAATATCCCGAAGCTGACGGTCCCCTGACGGTGCATCGTCTCGACATGGCCACTTCCGGTTTAATGCTCATTGCCAAGACCAAGCGTGTACACCAGAACCTGCAGGCCCAGTTCAAGAACCGCCTGGTCAGGAAACGTTATGTCGCATTGCTCGAGGGTATTGTCCCAAAGGACAAAGATACGGTCGACCTCCCGCTTTGCCTGAATCCACTTGACCGCCCACGGCAAATGGTACACACCGAACACGGAAAGCCCGCCATCACCGATTATCAAGTTCTGGAACGTCTGGACGGGAAACGGACCCGTATCGCTTTCTATCCGCGCACGGGAAGAACCCATCAGCTACGTATACATGCAGCACACCCGCTTGGCTTGCACTGCCCCATCATCGGTGATGAACTTTACGGGGAGAAAGCAGACCGGCTTTATCTGCATGCCGAATACTTAGAATTTACCCACCCTATAACGGGAGAAACCGTAAGGATTACCAAAGAAGCCGAATTCTGACTGTCTACTGATTAATAACCAGCAAAGTAATGCAATAAATGATGATACTCCGACCTACCCCACAAGATTATGACGAACTGTTGACCGTCTGGGAAGCCTCTGTCCGCAGCACACACCACTTCCTGGCAGAAAAGGATATACAGTTTTACAAACCGCTGATAAGAGAGCAGTACTTTCTTGCCGTAGAGCTTTACATCATCCGCAACGAAAAAGAAGAAATTGCCGCCTTTATGGGACTGAGCGATGAACTCATCGAGATGTTGTTTGTCCGTCCCGACCAACAAGGTAAGGGATACGGAAAACGGCTCATGGAGTACGCCGTCCACCAAAAACACATCCACAAAGTGGATGTAAACGAGCAGAACGGACAAGCTTGCCGATTTTACCAACATATGGGATTCCAAGTGGCCGGCTGGGACGAAACCGACCCGACGGGAAAGCCTTTCCCTATTCTGCACCTGCAATTACCAACCCCACCACAGATTACTCAGATTGAACACAGATTATAATTTAGCAAACTTATGAAGATACATCACATCGCCATCTGGACCTTCCAACTGGAAGAGATGAAAGAGTTCTACACACGTTACTTCAACGGGAGCAGCAATGAAAAGTACATCAACCCCAAAAAAGGATTCGAATCTTATTTCCTTCACTTCGATGAAGGAACGGATTTGGAACTGATGAGCCGTACGGACATACAGAATACCCCTATTGAGGAAAACAGACTGGGACTGACCCACTTTGCCTTTGCCTTCGACAGCCAGGAAGCTGTCCTCCGACAGACAGAACGGCTACGTACAGCGGGATATACCATCGCAGGAGAGCCCCGTACCTCCGGCGACGGATATTTTGAAAGTGTCGTCCTCGACCCGGACGGTAACCGTATAGAATGTGTATTCAGGGCATAGTCTCTCAATCAGAGGAGACAAAGCTTCTCAACAGTTTTATCTCCTCTGCCCAAAGCGATTCATCGGGCGTCTCCAAAATAATAGGTATACCGTCAAAACGCACATCTTGCATAAAGCGCCGGAAGAAATCCATACCTATCAGCCCCTTGCCGATGCTGTCGTGACGGTCTACTCTGGAGCCGAGTGCTTTCTTGGAGTCATTCAGGTGTATACCGCGCAGATAGCCGAAACCTACCGCTGTGTCAAACTCCTCAAACACCTTGTCATACTCATTCACTATATCATAGCCTGCTGTATACGTGTGGCAGGTATCAAGGCAAACTCCAACGCGAGACTTGTCATCCACCCGGTCAATGATATGTCCCAGCTGCCAGAACTCATTTCCCACATTGCTACCCTGCCCGGCTGTGTTCTCTATGACAGCCACCACATCGTGCGTCTTGCCCAATATAAGATTAATGGATTCAGCGACCTTGTCCAGACACTCTTCCACGGAAATCTTATTCAGATGGCTGCCCGGATGAAAATTCAGTAACTTCAGCCCTAATTGTTCGCAGCGCTGCATCTCATCCAGAAAAGCGGCACGGCTTTTCTGTAACCCTTCTTCTTCGGGATGCCCTAAATTTATCAGATAACTGTCGTGAGGCAGGATATAGCGGGAATCGAAGCCAAGCTTCCCACAATTTTCCTTAAACACCCTGATACTCTCCTCCGTCAGCGACCTTGCCACCCACTGACGCTGGTTCTTGGTAAACAAGGCAAAAGCATTTGCCCCTATCTCACTGGCATTGACGGGAGCCGCTTCCACTCCCCCACTGGCCGATACATGTGCACCTATAAATTTCATAATCTTATTGTATTTGCTCTTTCATGAATTCCCACTGGCATTTTTTCATGTCCACACACCCATTCTTTCTGAACGTCACGCCCTCTGCCTCCAGCAAAGCACGCTGTTCCGCCCAGCACGGTGCCAGCCTGCCCTGGCTGTTCACTACCCGATGGCAGGGCAGACACATGCCGTCGGGCACATCGTGCATAGCATGTCCCACCATGCGCGAACATTGAGGTCTTCCGACAAGATAGGCTATCTGTCCGTACGTCACCACCCGCCCCGGAGGGATTGCGGCCACTACATTATAAACCTCCTGCTGAAAAGTGTCTTTGTCCATAAAAGTCTGGTTTGGGAAGGCAAAGATATGATAAATTCAGCAGGTATGCGAACAGACGTTACAAGAAAGTGGCTGCGCCGAGCGGATTGTATGTATAGGTGACATTACGGGCACGGATGATTTCGCCCGTCGGGGTAAACAATATCTGATATTTCGTCTGGAGATTTGCCATCCCTACCTCTACCGCCACGATGGACTGCCATTTGGGAAACTGTACCCAAGTGACATTCTGCACCATCCCTCCGGAATATTCACTGGCGGCAAAAGCATTGTAAACGGCAGGGGGCACTTCGTCCATTGTCTCCCAGTCCGTCTGTTGCATTACCCATTGCGCCTGCCCGTCAAACCAGACTTTCGTATCAAAACCGTTCATCAGGAAATCTGCCACATAATAAGATTCATCATGCGACCAGGCAACATCATCTGCCGTAGGATACATTTTCTTCAGTGCAGCCTGTACATCAGCAGGTGCCCAATCGGCAGAAGCCGAGACTGATACCATCAGCATCAAAACCAGAAAAGAGAATTTCAACTTACTCATAACTTCATCAGATTATCATGTTATGAGAAGAACGACGTACAGTAGATTTTGTTCACCGGCAATTCCCGGCCGTCAACTCCCAACCATTCAGTGGCAATATCAGCAAGAAACGTGACCCGCCGGTATAGTTTCTATCCAGCCTCACCTCCCCATTCAGCCTTTCAGCGATAATGCGGCAGATATTCAATCCCAATCCCGTACCTTGCTTGAACGCATCCAATTTATTGAAACGTTCGAAGATGCTGTCGGCCTTATCTTCGGGAATGCCCGAACCCGTATCGGCAACAGAAAAGGTAATCTTTCCCGCAATCTCCGAGAGAGAACAATGCAGATGAATCTCACCCTGCTCGGTATGTTTCTCTGCATTGGTCAAGAAATTGATAAGCACTTGCTCCAGACGCTTCTCATCCGTTACAATCAGATAATCATCCGCCACATCCGAAGTGAAATACAGCTTCACATTTTCCGGTTTACGATGTTCTACGGTAACAATGGCAGATTGACAAACGGCATTACAACTGTGAGGTTCCAAACGCATGGTATATTTACCGCTTTCCAAACTGGCAAGATCAAGAAGGTCGTCTACCAGCGTGGTGAGCAAATCGGAATTCTGCTGAATGCGGAGACTGAACTCGCTCTTCTCCTCTTCAGTAAACTCCATTTCGGGCAAAGACAGCATCTGGGAGAATCCGACAATGGCATTGAGCGGTGTCCGGATTTCGTGACTCATGTTCTGTATAAAGAACATCTTCATCTTATCCGACTGTTCGGCACGGTCGCGGGCCACTGTCAGTTCCTGGTTCTTCTCTTGCAAGGCAGCCATCGACTTGCGACGTTTGTACAGATAGAATATAAGAAAACAAGTAAACAGCAATAAAATCAAGGCTACCAGGCTTAGTACAACAATTTGGTGCTGCGACACAACCTGCTGTTCCTTCAGAATGGCTTTCTGCCGCTCGGCTTCCACATTGAGGCGGGCCAGTTCCAGATTACGGTTCTCCAGCACCAACTTACTGTTCTCGGCATTGATTTTCTCCAATTCGGCATGCGACTGGCTCTGTTCCAATGCCAACTGTGTATTGGCCAGACTCAACTTCGTATTTTTGTATTCCAGCACTTTGGCTTCCAGTTTCATACGCTCGTTATCCAATTGGGCTGTCAATTCGGCCAAATCTGAAGACTGCACCAGCCGGCTCAACGAGTCTTTATAATTATTGTATACAGAGGCATACAAATAAGCCTGCTCATAGTCTCCGGACTTCACATATATTTCTCTGCGCAAACGATACACCTCCATTTTATTACCCACAGAGTCAGCTGCCTTCAGAGCCTGCTCATAGTCCTTATCCAAAACCAGCCTGTATACACGAAGTCTCCTCGCCGTTTCATTCCATCCAATCCCATATTGTTTCATCTGACGCAGACATTCGTCATAGCAAGTCCTGAATTCATCATCACGGCGCATCCAGTATAAGACTTGACACTTCTCCCGCATGACCCCAATACGGCTTCCGGACGTTTTTGCCTCTCTTATACCTTTCTCCGCCAGTTCCAATGCCTTATCATATCCTTCCTCCTTTTTACCACGATAATATCTGATGAGAGCCTGGTAAAGTGTTGTAGGGTCCTGCTCCGGAAGATGCTCTTGCATATACACCAAAGCTTCCTGATAGTATTCCGCAGCCAATGCTTCATTTCCACGAACACGATAAATGTTTCCCAAGGTACGAATACAAGAAAAGATTCCATAATCATGTTTATCCTCAAAGGCTTGCTTCTTCATATCTTCAGCCTTTTGTAGTGCACGCAACGTACGGCCATTGTTCAATAGCTTATTAATCTCAATTGTACAAGCAAAATAATAATACTGTAAATAGTCATTTTTCCTCGCCTCGAGCCTTAACCTTTCGGCAGACTGCTCCAACATATCATAGTTATTGGCGGCAGCATAATAATGTACGGGAATGGTCAGTGCCAGGCATTGGGCTTTCTTATCTTTCTTCTTGGTAGCTTCAGCATATAGAGTATCAGCTATAAGCAACCCTTGCGGAAGGGTATTCCATCTTGTTGCCCGCTGATAAATAATATATAAGGAATCATCAATCTTATACGGATTGTTCTGTGCCCGAGCAGGTAAAGAAAATCCTGCAAGAAGTAGACACAGCAAAACCATTATATATTTTATTATCGACACAATGCAAAGATACTCTTTAAAATCCAAATAGTATAAAATATAGAAAAAAAGTTCATTTTCTACAAGTTAAAATGATATTCCATGGTAATCCAGCGGCAAATGACTAACTTTACACCAGAAATTCAGAAATATGATAAGAATACATCCCATATCCGGCAACAAAAAGCAATATCTTGACCTGCTGCTGCTTGCCGACGAACAAGAGTCCATGATTGACCGTTATCTGGAACGGGGAGAGATGTTCATCCTATCCGATAATGATACAGTCAAAGCGTCTTGTGTAATCACCTGCGAGGATAAAGGAATCTACGAAATAAAGAGCATAGCTGTCTATCCGGAATACCAGCGCCAGGGATATGGAAGACAACTGATAGCATTCGTTCTTGAACATTATAAAGACCGGTGCCATACTATGCTTGTCGGCACTGGAGACAGTCCGCTAACCATCCCCTTCTATGAAAGCTGCGGATTTGCATACTCACACCGGGTACCCGATTTCTTTATCGATAATTACGACCACCCCATATTTGAAGGAGGCAAGCAACTGAAAGACATGATTTATCTGAAAAGAACGCTTCAACCAAAATAATATCCTATATTTGCATATCACTTAACTCCACACATTATGGAAGCTAAACTTTGCCAAAGCTGCGGAATGCCCTTGTCATCTGCAGAAGTACTCGGAACCAATGCCGACGGTAGCCTCAACGAGGAATATTGCACCTATTGCTACCAGCACGGCAATTTTGCACAAGACTGCACTATGGACGAAATGATAGAACATTGTGCACAGTTCACCGACGAATTCAACAAGGATTCCGGAATGAATTTCACTAAAGAGGAAGCCATTGCCGGTATGAAAGAATTCTTCCCGACCTTGAAACGCTGGTAGTCCAAACAATAAACATGCCATCCCGTATCGAGCAGGAAAAACAGACAGTAGAACGGATGGTCCGCCTCTACTGCCGGAAAAAGGAAGGTAACAAGCAATTGTGTCCCCGATGCGAGGAATTGCTGGGATATGCCCGCATTCGTCTTTCACGCTGTCCTTTCGGTGAGAATAAATCCACCTGCAGGCAATGCAGCATTCACTGCTACAAGCCCGAAATGAAAGAACGGATGCGTAAAGTCATGCGGTATGCCGGACCACGGATGCTGTTATACCATCCCGTGGCGGCACTCTGCCATTTGTGGCAGGAGTATGTCCATCAGTATCTCACCAAACGTTTCGGAGTTCCGCGCCAGGAACAGCACAAACAATAAACCGTATCCAGGTCGTATCCTTCCAATGAAGAGGTGCTGTCTTTAGGCACAATCTCGCCTTTGTCAGAGATGTAGACCGGCAAGCGCTCACCTTGTCCGTTCGTCACAAAAAATGCCCCCACCTTGCATTGGGGGCATACCATCTTACGCATAATCAATTGAAATAATACAAAAATATAGCCACCCCTTCCAATGCCTTCTTCTTTTCACCTTGTATTTCGATGGCAAACTTTATTTCCGCCTTTGCTACGCCGCGCAGATTCGACAGAGATTGCAAATGGGCAACCAGTCGGATGCTCTGTCCGGACAATACCGCCTGACCGAACTTCATCTTGTCCATACCATAATTAATCATCATCTTCAGGTTGTTCACTTCAATAATCTGGTTCCACAGATATGGCAACATGGACAAGGTGAGATACCCATGTGCAATAGTGCTCTTAAAAGGGCTTTCCACTTTGGCGCGTTCCGTATCGACGTGTATCCACTGATGGTCCAATGTCGCATCAGCAAACAGATTGATACGCTCCTGAGGAAGCTCTACATATTCCGAAACACCGATTTGCTGGCCTACCAGCTTTTCAAAATCCTCGTACGAGTTGATAATCACTTTTTCCATTACTCTCTATTTTATTGATAAATTATAAATTCACACGCTTTATCCACATATCCGCCATTCGTTTATGCCCTGCAGGAGTGGGGTGGATACCGTCCCAAATCCAATAGGTGTCTTGAGAAGCCGGAGCAGTGCCGAGAATTTCATCGAACATCGCATTATAAGGAAGAAATACCGTCTGATAGTCCTTCGCTATCCTCTCTACGATGGCGGCACAGCGACGCACCAGACTATCACGTTCTGCAAAGTCCTCACTCTTACGCATATTGCCGACATTGGCAACAAAAGGAGTGCCCAGCACTATCTTCAATTCCGGATTGGCCTGTAAAGAACGGTCAAGCAAGGAACGGTAACACTTCTCCCATCCTTCAAAATCAAAAGGCTCTTTTTTGTCACCCTGCAGATAGTAATGTACATCGTTTGTCCCCACCAAGACGGAAAGCACATCCGGTTTCATTCCAATGACATCCTCTTCCCAGCGTTTCTCCAAATCCCGGAGAGTGTTTCCACTGATGCCACGGTTAAAAAAAGCATATTCCTTTTCCGGAAAATCTCCTTGATAACGACTTGCACACAAATACATATAGCCGCTACCGTAAATATGGTTCATATCCCAAAGGCTTCGCTCCGCAGTCGGTTTGGGCATCCCGCAGGCATTTCCCCAGTTACCGTCCGTGATAGAATCTCCGATAAACAAGACACGCGGGCCGCTTGCATGGAGTAAGAGTGATATGCAGAAAAAAACTATTACAAAGAGTCCAATACGCTTCATGGCATTTTCTTGTTAGGATGTAAAAATTGCAACAAATATACGTCTTATTCCGGCAAGTACAAAAACTCGGGTATCTTTTTCCCATTCCCCAAAAACATATATAACCCTTATTTTTATTTCCGTTCATCACAGATTAATTTGGAAATAATGTATCTTTGTCAATATCTTAATTGTTGTGACAGAACAAAAACATCACTATTAAAGATTCCGGTATGAATTCTAAATTTGATTATGACTTACTGTCAGCAATGATGACCAATGCCAATATGGGATGGTGGGAAGCTGATTTAAAGACCGAAAGCTACATTTGCTCCGAATATATCTCCCGGTTGCTGGGACTGGATGAGGATGGAACCATCAGCTTTAAAGATTTCAACAAACGTATCCTAAAAGAGGAACAACGGCATACTACCACACATTCCTTCGACGACATCCGACAGACACAAGAGGCCGTATATCTGCTCAATACAACAAAAGGACCAACGTGGATAAGAAGCAAGGTATGCCTACAGAGAACCGACGAAAACGATAATGTCAAAATCTACGGCATTGCCGAAACACAAGACGGTCCCGACATGTCATCGGCATCCCAAGCCTTACAAGAGCGTAACCGTCTCCTCCATAATATTTATAAATATCTTCCGGTAGGAATTGAGCTCTATAACCGAGAGGGAATATTGATAGATATGAATGACAAAGAGCAGGAAATGTTCCATCTCAAACAGAAAGAAGATCTACTTGGAATTAATATTTTCGAGAATCCGATTTTCCCGGAAGAGATGAAAAGCAAGTTAAGAAAACATGAAAATGCAGACTTCACTTTCCGGTATGACTTCTCTAAAATAGGCAATTACTACAAGACACAGAAGAAGACGGGCACCATAGACCTTGTAACCAAAGTCACAAGCCTTTACGACGATAATCACAACCTGACCAACTATCTGCTAATCAACGCAGACAAAACGGAAACGACCGTCGCTTACAACAAAATACAAGAGTTCGAGAGCCACTTTGAGCTTATAGGTGACTATGCCAAAGTGGGATATGCCAATTATGACCTTCTTAATGAGCAAGGCTATGCCCAACGCAGCTGGTACAAGAACTTGGGTGAGAAAACAGAAACACCGTTGTCCGAAATCATCGGAACCTACAATCATCTCCACCCAGACGACCGTACTATCATGCTTGACTTCCTACAGAACGTAAAGAGAGGACTGGCACACAAGCTCAGCCGGGAAGTACGTGTTCTTAAAGAAGACGGTTCTTTCATGTGGACCCACGTCAACATCATTGTAGAACGCTACATGCCTGAACAGAACATCATAGAGATTATCTGCATCAATTACGACATCACCCAATTAAAGCAGACGGAGGCAATGCTGATACAAGCCAAGGAAAAGGCCGAAGAGGCAGACTGGCTGAAATCCGCTTTCCTTGCCAATATGAGCCATGAAATCCGCACGCCGCTAAATGCGATTATCGGTTTCTCCAGCCTGCTGCACTACGTGGAAAACGAGCAGGAAAGGGAACAGTACATCTCTTTGATAAACCACAACAACCAACTGTTGCTCAAACTAATCAACGACGTTCTGGACCTTTCCAAGATAGAGGCCGGACACATAGAGCTCCATTCCGAATGGTTCAATCCGGCAGAACTCATCGAGGAAAGTATTACCGAGTACGAACGGAACGTTCCGGCAGGAGTGAAACTCTTTGCCAGGTATCCGGCAGCCCCCGGCCAGATAGAGCACGACCCGATGCGCATCAAACAGATACTGAACAACTTCATATCGAATGCACTGAAAAACACCGTGCAGGGACATATCGAAGTGTGCTACGAAATGGACACAGACAGCATAAGAATCAGTGTTTCCGATACTGGATGCGGTATTCCCCCCGAAAAACTGGGAATGATATTCGAACGGTTCGAAAAGGTGGACTCCTTTGCCCAAGGTGCCGGATTAGGACTCTCCATCTGCAAATCCATCGTTGAGAAAATGAATGGAGTGATTACCGTAGATTCGACAATGGGAGTGGGAAGCACATTCACCGTGGAACTGCCCTGCCGGACAAGACCATCCTGACAACAAACGAAAAACAATGATTTATGACCGCACAGAAAGAATTTACCCTAACCCCTCGCCGGCGTGGCTTTCACCTGGTGACAGAGGAGATTATACGCAACCTTCCACCGCTTCCGTCTGCCGGAATCCTGCATCTGTTCATCAAGCATACAAGCGCAGGCCTCACCATCAACGAGAATGCAGACCCTGACGTACAGACAGATATGGAAGCCATCTTCAACCGCCTCGTAAAAGAACGGGAACCTTATTACCAACATACATGCGAAGGCGATGACGATATGCCCGCCCATGCCAAGGCAACCCTCAGCGGAACCAGCCTCACCATCCCCATCACCAATGGGCGTCTGAACATAGGTATCTGGCAAGGCATCTATCTCTGCGAGTTCCGCAACCGGGGCGGAGGAAGAAGAATTGTAGCAACCGTCATCGGATAATCCCCTATCATCATGCAGAAAGCCATCATCATCGGTGCCACTTCAGGCATCGGACAAGAAGTAGCCAGGATACTTGTACAACAAGGCTGGCATATAGGTATTGCCGGCAGAAGAGAGGAAGCATTGCATGCCCTGCAAGCCACCGCACCCGACCGGATAGTCACGGAACAGCTGGACGTTACGGAAGAGACAGCGACTCTACACCTCCATAACCTGATAAAAAAGCTGGGAGGCATAGACCTGTTTTTCCTCAGTTCCGGCGTGGGACATCAAAACCGGGACTTACAACCGGACATCGAACTGAACACGGCACGTACCAATGTAGAGGGATTTACCCGCATGGTGACTGCCGCCTTCAACTATTTCAAGGAAAAAGGCTCCGGACATATTGCTGTCATCAGTTCCATTGCAGGCACTAAAGGACTGGGCGTTGCACCGGCCTACTCTGCCACCAAACGCTTCCAGAATACCTATATCGAAGCGCTGGCACAACTTGCCCGGATGCAGCATCTTGATATACACTTCACCGACATCCGTCCGGGATTTGTTGCCACCGATTTATTGAAAAGCGGGAAATACCCGATGCTGATGAAAGCAGACCGTGTAGCACAGCACATAATCAAGGCTTTAAGAGAAAAGAGACGGGTAGTTGTCATTGACGGACGCTACCGGGTACTGGTATTTTTTTGGCGTATGATTCCACGATGGCTATGGGAAAGGTTGCCTATAACGAATTGATTTCGTATCTTCACGTCTCCAAACAGAAATAGACATACAGACATGAAGAAAAATTCAAAATATATCGTGCTTACCGCTGCCATTGCACTGTGCGCAGGTTCCAGCCTCCCCTTCCTCGCAGGCAGCAGTACGCTGAATCCCGAACGCGATTCCGTGAAATCCGAAGTTCCCTACTGCGTGACCTCCCCCAGCGTACCGGACAAGATCACTTTTGCCGGACAAGCTATTGACCTGCTTCGCTACGACCACCGCGAACGTATGGACCGCGAACTGATGTCCTTCACCTACATGCACTCCACCACCATGCTCATGGTGAAGCGTGCCAACCGCTACTTCCCCGTCATAGAGCCTATACTAAAAGCCAACGGCCTGCCCGATGACTTCAAGTACCTCGCTGTGATAGAAAGCAACCTGAACCCGCTTGCCAAATCGCCTGCGGGTGCCGCCGGCCTATGGCAGTTCATGTCTGCCACCGGACGCGAATTCGGACTGGAGGTGAACAGCAACATCGACGAACGATACCATATCGAGAAAGAGACCAAAGCAGCCTGCAAGTACCTGAAAGATGCTTATCAGAAATACGGGAACTGGCTGTGCGTAGCCGCCGCCTACAATGCCGGGCAAGGACGCATCTCCACACAACTGCAGAAGCAAATGGTAGACCAGGCTGTCGACTTATGGCTGGTAGAAGAGACTTCGCGCTACATGTTCCGCCTGCTGGCAGCCAAAGCAGTCATCAGCAATCCGCAGCAGTACGGCTTTCTGTTGAAACGGGAACATCTTTATCCACCCATCCCCTACACGGAAGTGACCGTCACAACGGGCATCGGCAACCTGGCACAGTTTGCCAAAGATAAAGGCATCACCTATGCCCAACTGAAAGATGCCAATCCGTGGCTGCGGGATACCTCGCTGATGAATAAAAGCGGACGTACATACATACTAAAAATACCGACACAAGCCGGAATGCATTACAACCCCAAGAAAACAGTGCCCCACAATAAGAATTGGGTCATCAATTAATAAAAAAGAAAGAGAGGATACGATGATGATGTTAAACTTTGATTTTGTGCTCAGGTTGCTGGTAGCCGGAATATTGGGTGCCATTATCGGACTGGACCGGGAATACCGTGCCAAAGAAGCAGGCTACCGCACCCATTTCCTGGTATCATTGGGAAGCGCGCTCATCATGATTGTATCCCAATATGGTTTTCAGGAAATCATCAAGGAAAGCAGTGTGACGCTGGACCCCAGCCGTGTTGCCGCACAAGTAGTCAGCGGTATCGGATTCATCGGTGCGGGTACCATCATTTTCCAGAAACAGATAGTCAGGGGACTGACAACAGCCGCTGGAATATGGGCTACTGCAGGCATCGGATTGGCAGTAGGTGCAGGAATGTACACCATCAGCATTGCCGCCACCCTGCTGACTCTGGCAGGGCTCGAACTGTTGAGCCTTATTTTCAAAAGCATTGGCATGAAAAGTTCCGTGATAACCTTTTCCACTTCCAGCAAAGAGATACTGCCGCAAGTGTCCCGGCGATTCAACTCCAAAGACTATCTGGTGGTGTCCTACAACCTGGACCGGCAAGTGCAGGGAGAGTACACCAACTATCAAGTGACCATGGTCATCAAATCCAAGAAAAGCTATGATGAGGGATATTTGCTGCAACTGATGCAGGAATTTCCCGAAGTGACAGTGGAGAAAATCGAATAAAGGGAATCACTGCTGTTTTTCCGTCAGATATTTCCAATAGCGCACGGGCATGTCCTGCTTGTGCTTCCGGGGATTGAGGCGTTCCTTGATGCAGATTGCCTTGAAATAGGTTTTCCAGAGAGACTGGAAAAGCTGTTCGTCTCCGTCCATCAGACTTTCGTCGAGCATGCCGGTGACAAGATGTCCTTCGCGACTGTCCTCACCAAAAGTCACCTGGCGCACCTCCTTCAAGTCGTAATAGTACCCATAGGCTCGCCTGATGTCATAAATCAACCAACGCTGGTCGGCAAAACGGTCCTTGAAATGCCCCGTCACCAAAGGAAGGGCATTCTTTTCGGGCTCGATGGCAGCAAAGAAAGTACCGTCCGCAGCCTTCTGGAAGCGGACAAACTGAAGCAGGCGTATACGCTCCCAATCCACCCGCTTCCACATACGGGAGAACTCCAGCACATCAGGGTCGGCAAAGTTCGTTTCAATGGAGCGAGGAGCATCTATCGCCTTGCGGATATAGCGGAACAGCAGCATGGGAGTTTCCGGTTCCTCTGCCAGCCAGCATTGGGCGAGGCAGGCAAGTGCCGCAGACGACAGCTTCTTCTGCAATCCGCGCCAGACGCGACCGGACTTCTCCTCATCGGTTATCACTGTAAATATTTCATCGTAGAACAATGGTAGAGGCTCTCCCTCCAACAACAGTGTATCGGGGAAAATGCGGCGGGAATAGGCTTCAAAAACAGAAGTCAGCAATCCCTCAAAAGTCTTATCGTATAAAAAGATATTCATTCGCCAAAATCAAGCATCAACTGCCTCTCATCCACTTTTTTCTTGTTCGGTTTGGGCAACAGCAGACTGCGTACCCCTTGCGGAGTCAGCTCATTGACCGTGCGCATCGGCAACTCGCAGCAGGTAATGAAATACTGCGCCTTCTTCATCACCACCCCTATCTTCTTCAACTGGTAGAAACCTATCTTGGAGAAACGTCGGGAAGCCACTATCAGCCGTGCCGACTTCACGCCGATGCCCGGCACGCGGAGCAACATCTCATAATCCACCTTGTTCACATCGACCGGAAACTGCTCGGGATGGCGCAAAGCCCAGGACAGCTTGGGGTCAATCTCCAAATCAAGGTCCGGGTAGGCATCATCCACTATTTCCTCCACCTTGAACTGATAAAAACGCATTAACCAATCGGCTTGGTAGAGCCGGTTTTCACGTACCAAAGGGGGCTGCTTCAATGCCGGCAGGCGCTTATCGTAGGTATTGACGGAAATATAGCCCGAATAGTAGACACGCCGCATCGTAGGTCCCTTGTAGAGGGCCGACGAAAGATACAGAATATCCTTGTCCGTCTCGGCGGTAGCGCCTACTATCATCTGTGTGCTTTGTCCTGCAGGAGCGAAACGAGGAGCGTGGCGGTGTTTCTTGCGTTCTTCCGAACTTTCAAGGACTCCCTGCTGGATGTAGCGCATAGGCGCATATACACTCTTATGGTCTTTCTCCGGGGCAAGCAGTTTCAGGTTCTCCTCCTTCGGTATCTCGACATTGACGCTGAGACGGTCGGCATAAAGTCCTGCCTCATTCACCAGTTCGCGGCTGGCACCGGGAATGCTCTTCAGATGGATATATCCGTTGAAACGATGGATAGTGCGGAGGTCCTTGGCAACGCGCACCAGGCGTTCCATCGTGTAATCGGGATTACGCACCACCCCACTGCTCAGGAAAAGCCCTTCGATATAGTTGCGGCGATAGAACTCCATGGTGAGGTCTACAAGCTCGGCCACCGACAGCGTGGCACGCGGCAGGTCGTTGCTGCGGCGGTTGATGCAGTAGGCGCAGTCGTAGATGCAATAATTGGTAAGCATCACTTTGAGCAGGGAGATACAACGGCCGTCCTCGGCAAAACTATGGCAGATGCCCCAGCCACCCACAGTGTTCCCCAGCATGCCTGCCTTGCCGGAGCGCACCGTACCACTGGAGGAGCAAGAGACGTCATACTTTGCCGACTCTGCCAGTATCTTCAGTTTATTGAGAACGTTTTCATCCATAATACCTGCGTCAAAAGTAGCAATAATACTTTTCAAAAACAAAAAAGACCGCCAGTAGTGGCAGTCTTTCGCAGCATCAAATATGCTTTTTTTCTTACTTCTTAGAAGCTTCCAAAGATGCTTTGCGGAATTCCTTCATAGCTTTTTCGATTTCCAAAGAAGCCTTACGAGCGCGAGTTCCTGCTGCCTTGTTACCGTTTTCCAACTGAGCGTTTGCATCTTTTGAGAAGTCTGCATACAATGCAGCTACTTTTTCAACTAATTCTTTCATAATCCTTTTTAAATTACTTCGTTAATAATGTCTGGCAAAAATACATTCTTTCTTGAAATAAATGCAGAAAAACGATATTTTTTTTGAAATATTCGGTAAAATCGCCGCAAAAAGGGGCTCTTACGCGTTTTTTATCTACTTTTGCAAGCATGAAAACGCTTACTGACACCGAATATATACACGCTCTCATAGCCGAAGGAGAGCACCAACAGCAGGATTTCAAGTTCGAAATATCCGACGCCCGCAAGATAGCCAAAACCCTTTCAGCCTTTGCCAATACAGACGGTGGAAAACTGCTCATCGGAGTGAAAGATAACGGGAAAATTGCCGGTGTCCGTTCGGACGAAGAACAATATATGATAGAAGCGGCTGCCGAACTTTATTGCAGCCCCGAAGTGAACTACATCATGCAGACCTATCTGGTGGAAGGCCGCAGTGTGCTGGTGGTACAAATCGAGGAAAGTGACCGGAAGCCGGTATATGCCAAGGACGAAACAGGAAAATACTTGGCCTATCTCCGCATCAAGGATGAAAACATCCTGGCTACTCCCGTCCATCTGCGCGTCTGGCAGCAAAGCGGAAGTCCGAAAGGAGAACTGATAGAATATACCGAACGGGAACAACTGTTGCTCAATCTGCTGGAAGAAAACGACCGCCTTTCACTGAACCGTTACTGCCGCCTGGCGCATCTTTCCCGACGCGCCGCCGAACATCTGCTGGCAAAGTTTGTTCGTTATGACATAGTGGAAGCGGTATTCGAAGGACACAAGTTCCACTTCAGGCTGAAATAAACGATAATAGCGGAAAGTGCAATGTAAAGATTTATACACGCCTTGCAAGAAATATGCAATTAGCTGGTTTTCAGCGCCATCAGATAGGGCCTAATTCAATATACGACTGAATGGCATTCACTATACGACTGAATAGGGTTCAATATACGACTGAATGCGGTTGAGGTTGCGACTGTTCTTTCCACCCATCGGTTTTGTAAAGTAATTTATTTTTTGAAAGGAACAGCCGCTTAATAAGGTACACATAACCTAATAAATATACATGATGGAGATAATAAATCTGATAAACGACCTGCTCTGGACCTACATCCTCGTTGCCCTGCTGTTGGGATGCGCCGTATGGTTTACGCTGAGAACCCGCTTTGTACAGTTCCGGATGATAAAGGAAATGGTACGTCTGCTGGGCGACTCGGGCGGGAAAGGCGATGCCAAGGAAAAGCATATCTCATCGTTCCAGGCATTTGCCATCTCCATTGCCAGCCGTGTAGGTACGGGCAATCTTGCAGGGGTTGCCACCGCCATTGCAGTAGGCGGTCCGGGCGCTGTATTCTGGATGTGGGTGATTGCCCTCCTGGGTGCTTCCAGCTCGTTTGTAGAATCTACACTGGCCCAATTGTATAAGATAAAGGGCAAAGACTCCTTTATCGGCGGCCCGGCCTACTATATGCGTAAGGGACTGAAACAGCCGTGGATGGGGGCACTGTTTGCCGTACTTATCACCATTACCTTCGGATTTGCATTCAACTCGGTACAGAGCAATACACTGTGTGCCGCTTTCGAAGGCGCTTTCGGGTTCGACCATGCCGTTGTGGGAGGCATCATCACCGCACTCACGCTGACAATCATCTTTGGAGGCGTACAGCGCATAGCCAAAGTCAGCAGCATCATCGTCCCCATCATGGCGTTGGGATACATTGCACTGGCACTTATCATCGTTCTGTTGAACATCAAAGAGCTGCCGGGAGTCCTGGCACTCATTGTCGGCCACGCCTTCGGATGGGAGCAGGCTTTGGGAGGGGGTGTCGGCATGGCGCTGATGCAGGGCATCAAACGCGGGCTGTTCAGCAACGAGGCCGGTATGGGGTCCGCCCCCAATGTGGCGGCAACCGCACACGTCAGCCACCCCGTGAAGCAAGGCTTGATTCAGACGCTGGGAGTATTTACCGATACGCTGATTATATGTACCTGCACCGCTTTCATCATTCTGTTCAGCGGTGCTCCACTGGATGGTTCCACAAACGGCGTACAGCTTACCCAGCATGCACTGACCAACGAGATAGGACCTTCGGGAGCCATCTTCGTTGCGGTAGCCTTGTTCTTCTTCGCATTCAGCAGCATTCTGGGAAATTATTATTACGGAGAAGCCAATGTGCGCTACCTTACCCACCGTAAATGGGTGCTCAACATCTACCGTATACTGGTGGGCGGCATGGTCATGTTCGGTGCTGTTGCCACCTTCGACCTGGCATGGAGCCTTGCCGACGTCACTATGGGACTCATGGCGCTCTGCAATCTTATCGCCATCAGCCTGCTCGGAAAATACGCTTTCAGGCTGCTTGAAGACTACCGCGCACAGAAAAGCGCCGGTATCAAAGACCCCGTTTTCACCAAGAACCGCCTGAAAGAGGTAGAAAAAGACATAGAGTGCTGGTGATAACCAACTTATTTCGTACTTTTGCAGCCGGAACCGCCGGATGACCTGCGGTCTTGTAATTTGTAATCAGTAATTCGTAATTTGATATGAGTTTATTTGCCAAACTATTCAACAAGAATACCGGAGAAGTATCTTCGAAGAATGTGGAAGACTTCGTGTCACTGACACGCGTCTACTTCCAGTCTGTAATAGCCGCCAACCTGGGCATCACCAATATCCGCTTTGTGCCGGATGTAGCCAACTTCAAGCGTCTGTTCAAAATCCCCACGCAGGGAGGCCGCCTGGGACAAGCGGAAAAGGCCGCTTCGCGCAAGATGCTGATGCAGGACTACGGCATCAGTGAAAACTTCTTCAAGGAAATTGATACTTCCGTCAAGAAGCACTGCCGTACGCAGAACGACGTACAAGGTTATCTCTTTATGTATCAAGGCTTCTCCAATGACTTGATGATGCTGATGGGAAACCTGATGCAGTGGAAATTCCGCATGCCTTCCATCTTCAAGGGAGCACTGCGCAGCATGACCGAAAAAACCGTACACGACGTCTGTACAAAAACCGTATGGAAAAAGGACGATGTACACAAGACGGCAGCGGCAGTACGCCAGTACAAAGAGCGTCTGGGATATTCGGAACAATGGATGACCGAGTACGTTTACAACGTAGTGATGCTGGCCAAAAAGGAACCGAAACAGAAAGCCAACGAAGAGAAATAAAAGAAAAAGAATTCTAAAGAACTTTAGAAACAAGAAGGCGGGAAAGAAATTTCCCGCTTTTTTTTGTTATTTTTAGCAAATGAAATCATTTTCCCCTCACGGAACACAAGGACGCACCCCGCGTCAACCATCATAAATATTAACTTCAAAAAAACAACCGCTTATGAAACAAAAGAAAATGCTTGCACTCACTCTATCACAACTGGAACAACTTTATCGGCACGAACTCCCTGAATTGGTCAGCATCGCCGTTCAAAGCGACGATGCGGAAGCCTTCAAGGCCAACCTGACGGAGTACATTGCCGGACATCCAGAAGTGGACAACGAGGCCGGTAAGCAAATTCGACTCTTGATTGAATTTGACGGGCAGGAAGTACACGAGCTCTCCATCGGAGAACAGCTGCCCATATCAACTTTATCAATGCTGCATTCCTTCCTCACAGGACAATGGGAAGAGGAAACGGAAACGGACCTGTTCATCGACTTGTTCCAGCAGTTCAAACGCCTCCACCAGCCAGCCCCCACCCTGCCCTCCGCACAGAAAATCAAAACCCTGACCGAACGCTGGCCCAGCGGACTGGATGAAGACGTGCAGCATATCCGTGCAAAGAACAAGGAACGCATCCTGCATGCACTAGTGCAGAAGATTGAGCACCGCAAGAACCCGGCTTCCCGCTTCCATTTCGAAGAGGGACTCAGCTACGAGGAGAAGTTCAACCTCGTCAGCGAATGGTGGAATGACTTCCGTTTCCATCTTGCCATGGCCGTCAAAAGCCCTACGGAGCTAAACCGTCTTCTCGGCAACTCCCTTTCTGCCGAAACCATGTACCTGCTCTCAAAAGCCCGCAAGAAGGGAATGCCTTTCTTCGCCACCCCCTATTATCTGTCACTGCTGAACTGCACCGGCAGCGGATACGACGACGAGGCCCTGCGCAGCTATATACTCTATTCACCCCAACTGGTGGAAACCTACGGACAGATACGTGCCTGGGAACGGGAGGATATCGTAGAACCAGGTAAACCCAACGCCGCCGGCTGGCTGCTGCCCGACGGGCATAACATCCACCGCCGTTATCCGGAAGTGGCCATCCTCATCCCCGACACCATGGGACGCGCCTGCGGAGGACTCTGCGCATCTTGTCAGCGTATGTACGACTTTCAAAGCAAACGGCTCAATTTTGAGTTTGACACCCTGCGTCCCAAGGAGACATGGGAAAAGAAGCTGCGCCGGCTGATGGCCTATTTTGAGGAAGACACGCAACTGCGGGACATTCTCATCACCGGCGGTGACGCACTGATGAGCCAAAACAAGACGCTGGGCAACATATTAGACGCCGTCTACCGCATGGCAGTCCGCAAGCGGAAAGCCAATCAGGAACGGCCCGAAGGAGAAAAGTATGCAGAGCTGCAACGTGTACGCCTCGGCTCACGCCTCCCCGCCTACCTGCCCATGCGCATCAATGACGGGCTGGTGGAGATTCTAAGGGAATTCAAGGAAAAGGCGTCTACCATCGGCATCCACCAGTTCATTATCCAGACACATTTCCAAACCCCGCTCGAAGTCACTCCGGAAGCTGCCGAAGGAATACGCAAACTGCTGGCGGCAGGCTGGCTCATTGACAACCAACTGGTATACAACGTAGCTGCATCCCGCCGGGGGCATACTACCCGCCTGCGGCAAGTGCTCAATCAGTTGGGAGTGGTTTGCTACTACACCTTCTCCGTGAAAGGTTTTGAAGAAAACAATGCCGTGTTTACCCCCAACAGCCGTTCCGTACAAGAGCAACGGGAAGAAAAGCGCTTCGGGAAGCTGACCAAGGAAGATGCCCATAATCTGTCCGTACTGCTTGGAACCGTCCATGACCCGGCAGCCTGCATCCGGCGTTTCCTGAAAACGCACCACCTGCCTTTCCTCGCCACCGACCGCAATGTGCTCAACCTGCCCGCCATCGGCAAGAGCATGACCTTCAACATGGTAGGCATCACTCCCGAAGGCAAGCGCATCCTGCGTTTCGACCATGACAGCACCCGGCGCCACAGCCCTATAATAGACCGGCTGGGACAAATATATATCGTAGAGAACAAGTCCATAGCCTCCTACCTCCGCCAACTGCAGGCCATGGGAGAAGACGCCGAAGAATATGCCACCATCTGGAACTATACGGAAGGCAAGACAGAATCCCGGTTCAGCCTCTACGAATATCCTGATTTCCCCTTCCAAATCACCGACAGAATGAGCAATCAGGACATTGCAGGATAGCATATCCAAGATATATTCCGTACTTTTGCAGGCAGAACAATGAAATTGGAAAGTATGGAAATAGAACAACACCCTTTAGAACCCTTCCTTCCCGGCAACGCCCGTCTGCTGATGCTGGGAAGCTTTCCTCCGCAGAAAAAGCGGTGGTCCATGGAGTTTTACTACCCCAACTGGAACAATGACATGTGGAGGATTACCGGGTTCCTTTTCTTCAATGACAAGGATTATTTTGTAGACAAGACGAAGAAGGCTTTCTGCAAAGAACGCCTCATCAGTTTCCTGCAGGAAAAGGGTATTGCCTTGTTCGACACAGCCTCTGCCATACGGCGCCTGCAGGACAACGCCTCGGATAAGTTTCTGGAAGTGGTGCAACCCACGGACGTCCCTGCCCTGCTACACCGGATACCGCAATGCAAGGCTATCGTCACCACCGGTGAGAAGGCAACGGACACGCTGTGCACGCAGTTCTCCATCGACAAGCCCAAAGTAGGTGACTTCACGGAGTTTCTTTTCGAAAACCATCCGATGCGCCTCTACCGGATGCCTTCTTCCTCAAGAGCCTACCCGCTGGCACTGGAAAAAAAAGCAGCAGCGTATCGCATTATGTATCAGGACTTACAGATGTTGTAAGCAACTTTCTTTATAAAATAAGTACGTCTGTTACTTGCATATTTGAAAGTTTGCATTACCTTTGCAGCCGCAAACACGGGAGTAGCTCAGTTGGTAGAGCACCGGTCTCCAAAACCGGGTGTCGGGAGTTCGAGCCTCTCCTCCCGTGCAACAACGAACCGTTGTAAATCACGAATTTACAACGGTTTTATCCGTTTAGGTCGGACGAAAGTCGGACAGATTTAATTCTTGATTGTCTAACATCCTACGTTTTCATACTTGAAAAACGTAGAAAAAAATGTTTTCTAAAAAAAGAAAAGGTTCTTCCTTAGCAACCATAGTAAGCTATACGTTACCCACCCTCCATACTGGCAAGAACTGGTATGTGGATTTCACTGCATACGACCCAGCAGAACAAAAGATAAAGCGCAAGAAATATATGCTGGATGGAATAAGCAAAATCACCGAACGTAGAAAAAGAGCTGCTGATATTATTGCAACTGTTACCGCCAGACTTCGTTCCGGATGGAACCCATGGGCAGATTTATCTAATTCTCGCCAATATGCAAAAGTGGAAGATGTGATTAAGATGTATGCAAAATACCTTGATAAACTGCAAAAAGCCGGCAGCATCAAACCCAATACATTCACAGACTACAATAAGAGACTACGTGTACTCTGTGATTATATGCAAAACCACACCTTGCCAATCATGTACATTTACCAATTCAACCTAACCTATATTAGTGATTTCCTGGACTATCTCCTACTTGACCGTGATTCAAGCGCCCGTACCCGAAACAATTATAAGATATGGCTCTCATCATTCTGCTCATGGTTAGTCGAAAAACAATATATGGAAACTAACCCGTGCGAACATATAAAATCACTCAAGGAAGAAGATAAAAAACGCACTGCAATCTCTCCGGAGGATTTAAAGCGAATCACTAAATATCTGTCAGAAAATGACCCTTATTATCTTCTTGTCTGCCGAATGGAGTATTACACGTTTATTCGTCCAGAAGAACTGACAAACATTAAGCTATGCGATATAAACCTAAAGGAGCAAAAGATACTTGTAGCATCAAACATCTCTAAAAATCGACGAGATGGCATGGTCGGATTGAATGATGAAATAATAAAACAAATGATTGATTTACATATATTCGATAACGACACCAACTGCTATTTATTCAGTAAAGGCTTCAAACCTGGTTATAAAAAGATTACTACCCGAGTGATTAGAGACAGATTCTATAAGCTCCGTTCGGTTCTAAAGTTACCGGATACCTATTTATTTTACAGTTTCAAAGATTCCGGAATCCGTGACTTAGCTAACTCTGCCGGTATAGTAGTGGCCCGTGATCAGGCAAGGCATGCTGATATATCAACGACAAACAAATATTTGAAAGGAAGTTCTCTGACAGTACATGAGGAAACAAAACACTTTGTCGGAGAACTATAAAGGAGCGGCTTATTCAGCCACTCCTTCCACAGCTTCCTTCAACCGCCAGATATTGGTATGAATATACGAGACGCGTCGATTATATACTCCAAGAATAAAAAGCCCCGACCGCTACCAGCCAGGGCATACACCTATCCGCCGATAAGTACAACTTTCTACGTGGACAAATATAGCTATATGCTACCACATAAACAAATTATAGCTCACTCCGGCACCGACATACCATCCACCCAGGCCATACCCAGCCTGCAAGCCAAGTCCCCACCTACGCTTATCCTTTACCTTGATGGTATGATAGAAATCATTCGTCACCGTCTGATACACAGTCTTCGGATACACCACCATACTATCCAGCCGAGGGTCTACATATCCGCTCACCACAGCCCGATACGAACTGTCTCTATATACCACTTGTTTACGACGGAGCAAGGTATCACCTATCCGTGTCGTATCATCCGGCACGAAACGCCAGAACACAG
>ERZ824480.289-NODE-289-length-73615-cov-8.190049_pt1 | contig 73615 bp, 58 predicted proteins | sample MGYA00519861_ERZ824480 | MGnify/ENA primary metagenome ERZ824480 (study PRJEB31778, sample SAMEA3449152) | human gut metagenome | biome: human gut; feature: human-associated habitat; material: faeces | place: United Kingdom | collected 2010/2012 ... | reverse complement strand
ATTTTGATTTACATATAGTCTTTCTGGCCAATGCATATTACATATTTTATACTTAGCCTCTCCCGCCATGCCGAGACACAGCAGGAGAGTGGTTAATATTTTTATTCATCTAATCCCGTAATGCTTGCAAAATATTTCCAATTGTCAGCCGCTTTATAAGCATCTATACTATTTGATGGAACTTTCAACACAGAAAAAGAATTAATTTCCGAAAAATCATTATAACACTTTGGAGGAGTTGCCGCACCAATCTTAAAAAGATACAATTGAGAGGCATTATAGAATGCATATTTTCCTATTGATGCAAGTTTGGTACAAGCCGAGGCATCAATCGTAAGCAGCTGAGAGCAACCTGAAAAGGCTCCATAAAAAAGGTTCTCTTTCGCTAAATACACATAATCACTTGCAATTTTTATTAGATTTGAATTATCCTCAAAAGTTACAGATGTTAATGCTGTGCAATTTTGAAAAGCACAACATTCAATTCTTTCTACACTTGCAGGAATTCTAATTTGGGATAATGCCGCACAATCAGCAAATACACCAAAATAATGAGATGAGGTATATGGAATTACATGATAACTTCCTCCTATAATTTTAAGTTTTGATTGAGGCTCAAAAACAACGGATGCCAGTGTTGTGCAATTTTTAAAAGTTGCACAACCAATTTTTTCCACGCTTGCAGGAATTTCGATAGATGATAACGAGGTACAATTCTCAAAAACTCCATCGCAAAAAACTCCCAGCTCGCCAGTTCCATAGCTTCCGTCAAGCTTTTTTAATTTTGACCCTTTTTCAAACTGAACACAAGCCAACGAATGACAATCTTTAAATGCTGAATATCCAATTTTTTCTACATTAGCAGGAATTTCTATTGATATTAAAGATGAGCAATCTAGAAAAGCATAGTCATCAATGAGATTCAATTGGGATTCATGCTCAAATATAACAGTATTTAGAGCGACACAATCGTGAAAAGCATATGGGCCAATTATTTTTACACTTGCAGGGATCGATATTGCCGTTAAAGATGAACAACCAGTAAATGCTCCATCATTATCTTGACCATAATTTATATGATAATCTGGTCCAATAATTTCTGTTAATTCAGAATGAGATTCAAATTTTACCTCCTTCAAATTAGCACACTTTTTAAATGCCGCTAATCCGATCGCTTGCACACTTGCAGGAATTGTTATTGTAGATAGAGCGACACATCCTTCATAAGCATGGTCTTGAATGCGATGTAAACAACTTTCTTGCGTAAATGTATTATCTACGAGAGATATGCAATTTTTAAATGCGCTATTACCAATTATTTCAACAGATGTAGGAATCTCGATAGAGACTAATGAAGTACATCCACTAAATGAGAAATCTCCTATTGATTTTAGATTTGAATTATCCTCAAAGGAAATATTAGTTAATGATCGACAATTTTGGAACGCAGAGGTTTCTATGGTTTCTACATTTGGGGGAATTATAATGGCCTGCAAGCGACTTTGATTAAATGTATTCGCCCCAATTGCAGTCAATGTAGTAGGAAGAATGATGGTCTGAATATTTGACGATTTGTAAAATGACTGTGCTGGTAGATTTGAAATATTCACCTCCGAAATATCTAAATTTCTTAGATGTGGCATCATTCGATGCATAAACAGAAAATCGATATCGTTCAGCACGCCTGTAATTTTCAACGATTTGATATTGGCATAATCATAGTCTGCCAGCACATTTTCCAGTTCGCCTTTCGTCTCGACATGAACTTCGGTACACGTTCCCAATTGCCGAAAAATAATTGTTTGCAATGTATTATCCTGCTCATCTTTCAATACCACCGTTGCATAGCGTTGAGTTCCCTCGTTGGCTGTAATATAAAAAGTAATCGTATCCTCTCGCATAACACGAGTAAATGGAGATATTGACAACCAACTTTTTGCATTTTCAGGTATTTCGACTGTATAATTTAAATTGGTTGTTAATTTTACCTCTTGTGTACCTCCATCAGGACTAACATTGAAAGAGTTGTCTGCAATAATAATAACCATTTTTTGTGAACAATTCAAAGATGCCATGACAGTACGATAGGAACCGTCGTTGACAAAAACAAGAATTTCGCTCTCAACAATCGGGTCAGGAGCGGTAATTGTGATCGTTCCCTTATCCGTGGAGGTAGCATCTACCTTGACTTTCCAGCCATCCTGCGCAATGGCCTTAACAACCGTATTTTCAGTTGCACCTTCAATCGTGTAGGAAATTGTTTTGCTCTCGCCCCCCATTGAGAATGGCTATATCCGTTGTATCGAATGCAATTGCAAACTTTGAGTTATCACTTTTAGGAATCGTGATGACAGAATCGTTCTCCAATGTGAAATAGACATTATTATCATCTTGTGTTACACTTTTGAATATTGAATTACCGTTAATGCCGTCCTCTCCTGTGGCTTTGCCTAATTGCGTCCAATTCGTTCCGTTGTCATAGGAAATCCACCAATAGCTCTCTCGGATTTCAAGTTTAGGAGTAACGCCGTCTTTGCCATTCGTTCCATCTTCTCCACCCGAACCGTCTGCACCATCTTTACCGTCCGTGCCCTCTGCTTTAATTTTGTTTCCTTTGTCATCTGTCAGCCAGTTGCCATTAAGCGTCCAATAATAAACGCCATCCGTGTCTTGTTTTACACCGATGGTAGGTGTTACGCCATCTTTCCCATCTTCACCGTTAGAGCCATTTACGCCGTCTTTGCCATCAGTACCATTATAAATCGTAATAATAGAATTGCTTTTTGCAAAAGTTATCGTATAACCAATAATTTCACCATCATTAGTTATTGGCGTAACACACTCGTTATATAATCGTTATTCTGTAATGCTGTTATGATGGTCTGCAACGATGAAATATTCGTATTCATCTGCTTGCAGAGTTCCTCTAATTTCTCTACGCGATTTTCGAGGTCATTCAAATCATTGCGCAATGCGCTGTCGTCGTACTTATCGCTACAACCGAATAGCAATAAGCCACACACCAATAGAGATAGTAGTTTTTTCATTGCAATATTAGATTATTGATTTCTAATCTTCACTTAATATCTTGCCAATTACTAAGTTCTATAATACTATTTTGACTAATATTGGAATCTTGTGTAAAAGATTGCATTACTGCTGAAATATCGAATAGTATTCGTTTCCCATCAAATACATATGGGTCTTTACCATTGGTAAAAGGTGATAAAATAAAACAAGATGGCAGGATTTGTAAAATTTGAGATTTTACTTTTGAATTTTGAACAAGTGTATCAAAAGCAATAAGTTCAGCCTCTATTTGCTTTTTGTCTGCCAAATTTTCAAGAAGTAAGACTTTACCATTATTACTAATTTCCAACACAAAATAGTAGCCCATAGGTGATTGTATTTGTTACCGTATCAACTCCTGCTGCGGTTGGTTATGGGTAAAAAGAAAGTGTGGAGTTGTTCGTTTATCTACCGAAAGGTTCTGGAATACCTATGTGCAAATAAACAATACCCCACACCGAATAGAATATATCGAGAATGATATATGCCTATATGCGGTGATGAGCGTTGCGTTATCCCTGCACAATTGAATTTTCCAGATTCCTCGGTAAGGATTAGCGAAACACTTTCACTAAACTAATATGTCTTCGTCCGTTTGGGGACGATGCCACAAAGTTAGGAAATGTTTTTCAATACGCAACACTCTTGGGGTATTGTAGTTACAAAGTTCCCGAAAACAAAGTTATTCTGCAAGGTTTTTATGACTGGATTCTGAATTTTCTTTGTTGCAGTTTGGGAAAATCGTCTCCAAGACGATCCGCACTTCCCGATGTCTCTGCATCGACATACAATATTACATTGTGCTGAATCTTTGTTTTACGCTGTCTCGGTGGCGTGAAATCCATTGTTTGCAATCTGTTATTGCATGATATTCCAGCATTACGCTACCGAGAAAACAGAAATCAGAGGTTGCAAAATCTTCTCGGAATTGCAAAGCCCCTGATCTCTGTAATTTATGAATTTACTATGTCGATATGCAAGCCGAGTTTTACTCTCCTGCAATCTTCTGTATCACGCCGTCCATGTAGATAGCCTGTCCGCTGGTGGTACGTCCCCACCAATGGCAACCGAGTGCGTCGATTATGACCTCGCCCTGCTCTTTGAGTTCCCGTGCCAGGTAAGGCGATACCAGCCACCACTCGAAAACCTCGTCGTCCGTATCGACAAAGGGATACATGTATTCCTCGTCGATTTTGCCTGCACGGATGAGTTCCCCGACCACCTCGTTCTGCCCGTAAAACACATGCAAATCCGCGATGCGTTTTGCCCTTGTTTATCTGTCCATATTTTTAAGTTTTACATTCGACAAGGGGCGGGGGCTTTGATTCATGTATCTGTTCGCGGGGAGGATATACGGGATTTATTACCCAAATCTACCCATATAATGAAATAATCGCTATCTTTGTCACAAAGGAAACAGCCCATGTCATACCAGCCGCCTTATACCATCACGCCGAAGATTACCCATCTGGTCGCCCAGATCAGCGAGGCCATCGGTGGCTATTATGCGCAGGAGAATCTGCGTTTGCACCGCGTGAACCGTATTCAGACCATTCGGGGGACATTGGCCATCGAGGGCAACACGCTCACGACCGAGCAGGTTACGGCAGTATTGGAGGGGAAACCCGTCGTGGCTCCTATCAACGAGGTGCAGGAGGTGCGCAACGCACTCAAAGCCTATGAACTGCTCGATGTACTCGATCCCCATAAAGTCGATGATCTGTTAAAGACGCATGCCACGATGGAGGCAGGCTTGATCGACGATGCAGGACGGTTCCGCAGGGGTGGTGCTGGTGTGGCCGCAGGCAACCAGATAATTCATTATGCACCCGATGCCGAGCGTGTCCCGTACCTTGTCGATGACCTTTTCGAGTGGCTGCGTACCACCGAGGAGCACCCTTTGATTGCCAGCTGCGTATTTCATTACGAGTTCGAATTCATCCACCCCTTTGCTGACGGCAACGGCCGCACGGGACGTCTGTGGCAGACACTGATTCTCTCGCGCTGGCGTCCCATCTTCAAAAACCTGCCCATCGAGAATATCGTCTATAAATACCAGCAGGACTATTACAGGGCGATAGCTGTAAGCGGCGGCAAGGAGGGATGCACGCCCTTTATCGAATTTATTTTAGGGGTAGTTGCCGAGACATTGACTGCCCAAGAAGCTACCCCAAAAACCACCCGAGAAAGGATCGTGGATGAGATTCGAAAGAATCCCAAAATTTCACGCCGTGCGCTGGCCAAGGCCGTAGGCATAACGCCAGATGGTGTCAAGTATCATTTGCAGAAACTGACGAAAGCAGGTGTTATCCGCCACGTCGGTGCAACCCGCTCGGGGAAATGGGTGATATGCAAATAGGGACAGACTTGGGAAAAGGGGTTAATTATAGACCCCTTTTCCCAAGTCTGTCCCCGCTATCTACCCAATAATACCCAATCGTAGAAACAGATTGGGAGGACAAACTTCGTACAGCGGTCTATAAATCATACCACCGTACAAAGTCTGTCCTTGTACAATCACATATCCACAACCAACGAGGACAAACATTGGCATAGGGGTTTAATATAGACCCCTTGTCGATGTCTGTCCTCTTTCCTGTCTATAACAGATGAGCCATGGCTGCGTCGATCTGGCTGTTTTCGAACGAATCCAAGTAAATCTGTGTAGTGGATAGATCAGAGTGTCCCAGCGATTCGGAAATCAAGGCTACGCTCACACCTGACCGCTTTAAGACCGTGGCGTAGGTATGACGGGCAACGTGCATAAGTAACAGGAAAGCAAGCGATAACAGAAATGAGTAGATAAAACTTAAATGGTTGGTATTTAGCATATTTGCTAGATTCTGCCAAATGAGTTAAACGCAAAAAAAGGTGATTTGTAGTATTCGTTCAGTTACCAAAGCGTTAGCTGTCCAGTTACCGAAGCATACAGGTAACGCAATGAGGAGTACAGAATCTATCACGATGGGCTATTATTCACTGGTTGTCAATATTTTGCATATCAAAGAACGCTTATAAATTGGGTAATTTTGCCATTAAATAATAAGCGTATGAAAATAGAAAAATTCAAGGTGTTGCTCTACCTGAAAAAGAGCGGTCTTGACAAGTTCGGAAAGGCTCCAATTATGGGACGAATAACGGTGAACAACACGATGGCGCAATTCAGTTGCAAGCTGTCATGTACTCCGGAGTTATGGAATCCACGGGAGAGTCGGTTGAATGGGAAAAGTAAAGAAGCGGTGGAAACCAATGCAAAAATCGACAGGTTGCTATTGGCTGTAAACACTGCCTTTGATTCTCTCGTGGAACGGAAAAATGATTTTAATGCAACGGATGTAAAAGAAATGCTTCAAGGCAGCAAAGATACCCAAATGACATTGCTCAAGCTGTTCGACAGACATATCGAGGAAGTGAAGTCCCGTGTGGGGATAGACATATCCCACCGTACACTTCCAAACTATATTTATACCCGTAACCGTCTTGCAGAATTCATAAACTGTAGGTTCAAGGTGTCAGACCTTGCCTTTTGCCAGCTTAATGAACTGTTTATCCGTGAATTTCAGGAATATGTTGTAATTGAGAAACGACTGGGAGTCCAGACTGTGCGTCACTATCTGGCCATACTGAAAAAGATTTGCCGTATCGCGTTCAAAGAAGGGCATTCGGACAAGTTCTATTTTGAACACTACCAGCTGCCAAAACAGAAAGAGACACCCCCGAGAGCATTGAGCAAGGATGATTTCGAAAAAATAAGAGATGTAGAGCTTATCGGCTGCCGTCCCGAACATTCTATAGTCAGGGATATGTTTCTTTTCGCCTGTTACACCGGAACTTCATATGTTGACGTGGTTGCAATTACTCCTGATAACCTATCCAAGGATGATCAGGGAGCGCCATGGCTGAAATACCGAAGAGGCAAAAACGGACAACTGTGCCGTGTCAAGCTGTTGCCGGAAGCCGTGGCTCTTATTGAAAAGTACAAGGATGAGACAAGGGCTACCTTGTTTCCCGTCATACCCTACCAGGCTTTGAAATGGTGTCTTACAAGCATTAAGATGAAAGTAGGGATAAAAGGGCGTTTGTCATACCACATGGGAAGACATTCGTTCTCGACCCTTATGACATTGGAAAACGGTGTGCCGATTGAAACTGTCAGCAGGATGCTGGGACACGCGGATATAGGTACAACCCAAGTGTATGCCCGTGTGACTCCCAAAAAACTTTTTGAGGACATGGACAAATATATCGAGGCGACAAAAGACCTGAAACTGATTCTGTAACTCTTAAAATATTTAAACAATGCGAAGTACATTTTCTATTCTCTACTATATTAATAGAGGCAAGGTCAAAGCTGACGGGACAACAGCCATTATGTGCCGTATCACGATTGACGGCAAGAGCAGTGTATTTACTACCGGATATTATTGCAATCCTGAATGTTGGAATACCAAAAACGGAACGGTAAAAGATGGCAGGACAAACGGTCTTCTTGCAGACCTACGGGCAAGGCTTGAAACTTCTTACACGAACCTGTTAAAGGAAACGGGTATGATAAATGCTGAAATGCTGAAAAACGAAATAACATGTGTAGGGACTGTTCCTGTAACTCTTTTGAAAACCGGAGAAGAAGAACGCGAAAGGTTGAGAATCCGTTCCGTAGCGATAAATTCTACCTCATCTTACCGTCAGTCCAAGTCTACTCAGGCATATCTGCACGAATACCTGCTTTCTATGGGGATGAATGACATAGCCTTTGAAGACATTACAGAAGATTTCGGTTGGGAATACAAACTATATCTGAAGGGCAAAGGTTGCGGTGCGAGTCACATCAACCATTGTCTTACATGGCTGAACAGACTGATATATATTGCCGTTGACAGGGAGGTTCTCCGTTTCAACCCGCTTGCGGATGTTCCTTACGAGAAAAAGCCTACAGGTAAATTGAAACATATAAGCAGGGCTGAGTTGCAAAGGATTATGGAACAGCCCATGCAGGAAAGATTGCAGGAACTTACACGCAGGGTTTTCATCTTTTCCTGCTTCACCGGATTGTCTTACGTTGATGTTAAACGGCTGTATCCTTCACATATCGGGATAACTCTGGACGGAAGAAGATACATCCGTATCAACCGTAAGAAAACGGATGTGGAGTCATTCATACCTCTTCATCCCATAGCTGAACATATATTGGCACTGTATAACACAACAGATGAAAGCAGACCAATATTCCCATTGCCCAAACGTGACATGTTATGGTACTGCATACATGAGATAGGCATCGTGGCCGGTATAAAGGAGAATTTGAGCTATCACGCCAGCAGGCATTCGTTCGGCACTTTGATGCTTTCTGCAGGTGTCCCGATAGAAAGTATAAGTAAAATGATGGGACATACGAGTATTAAAACGACACAAGGATATGCCAAAGTAACCGATGATAAAATATCCGAGGACATGGACAAGCTGATGAAACGAAGACAAAAGCAAAAGGACAATCCCGGACAGTCGCCCGTTCCCTCTGCCGTCCATAGAAGTTAGTACAGGCTTTATTGAAAGCGAAAAGGTCAGGCGGCTATGATATTTCGGACTGAATATACTTTAAAAGAGTGAGGTTCAGTCCGAATCCTTTTTTATTAAACCTCGTTATACTTTCATACACAAAAGAACTGATTGAACTTTTTAACTATTCATTATAATATACGCTTTTATTGCTATTTATGTCATTTTCTATAAGTTGGATGAATTTTTGTATATTTTTTTGATGTTCATCTACGGTCAAATGCGTTAAACTTGGAGTAGCATCTTGATGGATTACATTATTCCTAATTGCTATTAAAGAGTTCATAAGTCTAAGACATTTTTGAGTTTCTTCATTTATAATAAAAGATTCTAACCCATGTCTTTTAAATAACTCTTCAATTTCAGTCTGTCCGTGCTTCCCATAGTTGAATTTTGTAGAAGGAGAAATATTTTTAATCCCATCAATACTTTGTTCATTATTACCGTATAATGTAAGTAAAGAAGTTAATAGAGTATTTTTTTTGTTACGAGATCTTTCTTTTGAAATTAAATCAACGGCCCGATCAAAATACCTGTCTTTTAATTGATTAGGAATCGTTTTATTAGTATGCCCTTTCAGTGCCCTTAACGTGTGCTCTTCAAGAAATTCTTCAATAAAAACTTCAAATTTAGTTGATAATAATACTATTGAAACCTTATTGAATAATTGATATTTGGAAATCGTTCCTATATTTTGGCTAGCATAATCCAACAAAACATCTATTTCACTTAAACTTATTCTAATATTATCTATGCTTTCCATGTTATTCTAATCTGGAAGAAACAATATTATTAACTTCCGAACACCATTGTGTTAAACGATATGTTATAACTTTAGAATCAGACGTACCTATCTTGAGGCTATTATTAAAGATATCATCTTTTAATATTAAGTCTAAAAAGCGACTATTTAGTTGCTCTTTATATCGTAGTAGATCATCTTTTGAATGCTGTGTAGAAGAAAGCATAAGAATGTCTATAATTGCCCTATTTATGGAATTTTCTTTACTTCCTTCTCTGTTGATTCTCCTAAAAGCCTCCTCACCATAGACAGAAATAATTTTTTCAACAGTTTCATTGAAAAGCAGTTTCCAATTTTCAAGATTTTGAGTATTAGTATTATGATTCTTACTCATAAATTCATTTAAGAAAACCTTCATTCTCCCTTTATATCCAACAAGTTGTTTATCTTCAATATTCCATCCATGATATATAGCAAGGAATCTTAATATTAATTCTCTATCCGCCATACGTTTATGAGGGGCTTTAAGACCTAATAATGTCTGCCACTGTACATTATTTGTGAGCTCTTTTAATAATCTATTCAGATTACCTCTGTACAGACAGTTACGAAGTTCTTGTTCGTTCAAATGAACAGAACCCGTATTTAATCTCATAAAAACATCATATTTGATTTCTTCATTGGAATCATGAGTTATCATAATTACACGTAATAATCCATTTTTCAAAAGTCTTAAGGCCTTAGGATTTAATGAATTGATATCGTGTTTGTTTAATTCTGAAAGAATTTCCAGACCGCTTAATTTGAATTTCCCTTCAAAAAAGCGTTTTAATGAATATAGTCGTTGTAATCCATCTATCACAGACCAGGTGTCATCTTGTTCTTGAGATACATAGATTACAGGTATTGGTACATTTAATATAATAGACTCAATTAAAAGAGATGATTTTTTATTATCCCATACATAATTTCTTTGATAATCCGGATCTAACCGGATATCTTTATCTTCTATCATTCGTACGACATCAGCAACACTTTTATCATAAGCTTGAGTCGTTAATTTACGAACTTCTTGTGGCACCTCATATGGAATTTTTGAATCTTGATCAGAATCATCATCAAAAATCATATCTTTAACTACATCTTTTTGCGGCTTTAATGAAAAATCAAAATTCATATTAATTATCATTTAGAATTATACATATGCAAAGATATGCATATAATTAGATTCTACATAGTTGATAACCTAAAATTTATATCAGCCGCCCGTTCCCTCGCCGTCCATAGAAGTTAGTACAGACTCTATTGAAAGCGAAAAGCTCGAGCGGCTTTGCCGTTTCGGGCAGAATCTTCCTCTTTCAGAGCGTATTCAGCCCGAAAACCTTTTCCCTTTCACGTCTGTACAATGGACGCCAACGGCAGCGGAAACAAGCGACTGACGGAAAAGTCAGAAGAAAAAGATAAAACAGCATATAGATTGGTTCAAATAGGGCCTAATACTATATGCTGTTTTTTTATCATTTTGGAAAGGCTTTTTTTTAGAAACACAAATTAAACGGGCAGGCGGTCAACTGCGCTCCCTCCAGAAAAATCAAAATCCCTACGTGTCCTTTGTGGAGTGTTTGGAGTGTCAGCTTCTTTTGTATCTGTACGCCTCCTTGTACCCTTTCATCAGTGTTTTTTCTATGTCGGAAGCCCGGTAGAGAATCTTGCCGCCTACCTGTGTGTAAGGCAGAATGCCGTTGTTGCGGTAGTCCTGCAAGGTTCTCCGGCTCACTTTCAGCAGGAATGCCACTTCCTTGTCCGTCAGCAGTTCATCGCCATAGGCGGACGGTTGCCGTTTCTCCAACACCCTTTCGAGCAGGGCCAGCAGCCTGTCGAAATTCGAGTGGAACGTTTTTACCCACTCATGGTCCTTTTCTCTGATTTCATTACTCATACGCGCTTGATATAGGGTTATACATTATTCTTGAAACTCGTTCAAATGGTCTTGCCTTTCCAGCGGGCTTCCTTACGCTTTTCCTCCACATTCCTGACCACACGCTCTACATCGTCAGGACGGTAATAAGTCCGGTTTCCGATTTTTGTAAAGGCCAGCGTCCCGTTATCCCTCAAGGTCTGCAAGGTTCTAGGACTGATACGCAACCTGCGGCAGACCTCGTGGTTGTCCATCCATTCACTTGTTTCCTTTCCGCCGTGTTCACGGCACAGACTTTCCACCCGCTGCACGAAGCGATCCAGCTTGGCAGAAATCTCCTCGAAAGTCTTTTTTTCAAAGCTGATGATTTCCATTGTCTTCATTATTTTCTAGTTAAACATATATTCAAAACTCCGGAACAGAACAGGTCTTTTACAGCCGATATGCCATCATGTATCATCGTCCTATTCTCGGCAGGAAATGTGACCGTTTTTTCTGTTCCCACTGCAAATAAAAGCAGTAGGAATCACACTACAATGGATTTTCAGACCGGTGACGATGCGTTACCCGGAATGACATCATGTTACATATCAAATGCTTACAATGAGCCTTCTCCATAAACGGAATCTGCTTGAACAATCCAGTATGTAGAAATCATTCCGGCAAATCACGGCAGTCTGCACCGACTGCCCAATCGGTATAGTGCACGAGGTTACATAATTGCCACGGTATCTCCATTTGCTTGATTCTGTTCACTATACACATTTCCTTTGCTCACGACAACGAGTCAAGGTGCGCACCGAGACCAGTGAGTAAACCGATTAAAATCAAAAATGTATGGTAACAAAAAAGAAATTGACCAAAGAAGAATGGGAGGCTATGACAGGTACGGATATGTCACTCATACTCCCGTCAGATTGCAGCATTGAGACTGCCAGGGAATCATCCTTGAATGATATTGGAAAAGAGAAGTCAGAAGGGACGGTAGAACTGACCAACACCACATCCGAGAACCAGGAACTGTCAACCGTAAAAGAGGAAGCCGTTCCCGTATCTCAACGTCGTATAAGCAACAGGCAAAGGAAACTTTCTCTGGACGAATACCGGAAAGCCTTTCTTCAGGTCCCGAGAATCGAAGACCGCAAACCCGTGTTTGTTAGCGGCGAGGTACGTGACAGGCTGGACGAGTTTGTCCGCAGGTTGGGAGGACGCAAAATGAGCGTTTCCGGACTGCTTGAGAACATCGCCCGACAGCATCTTGAAATCTACTCGGAAGACTTCGAACAGTGGAGAAAACTGTGATATTTTCCTGAATGACAGACTTACTGACTTCAAGTATTATAGTATTCAGACAGTCTGCAGCCGCCCTGGCGGAGTAACGGACAAAACTTCAGTTTTGGGAGTTAGCGAGGTTATCTTTCGGGCATCCCGAAAACCTCGCTCCACTCCCGAAGAGTGGAGGCAATCCGCTCCCGGTGGTCGCAGATTGTGAGAAAAAGAATAATCAAAAATCAAACGAAGAAAATATGAATGACAGAAAGAAAAACAGACCGAGGGGACGTCCCCGGGTAAGCGGAGTGTGCAAACTCAGCAAAGCCGTTACAGTGAAATTCTCCAAGATAGACTATGAGCGGCTATGCCGACGCAGCAGACAGGCTAACCTCACGCTGGCGGAATTTCTCCGCACATCAGCCTTTGAGACGACGATAACGGCCAGGCACTCTGCCGAGGAGACAGCCTTCATACGCAGCCTTACGGGTATGGCGAACAACCTGAACCAGCTAACCCGTCTGTCCCATCAGGCCGGATTCCACCGTACCCAAAAGACGGTGACAGAACTCCTGCAGAAGCTCAAGGAGATTATTGTCCGGTACAGGCACGGAGAAAGGAGACCGTCATGATTGGAAAAATCAAGAAAGGAAAATCCTTCGGCGGCTGTATCCGCTACGTGATGGGCAAAGACAATGCAAAAATCATTGACTCAGATGGTGTATTGCTGGGAAATATCCGGGAAATAACGGCCAGTTTCAACTACCAACGTGAGCTTAATCCGAAGATAAAACAGCCTGTCGGACACATTGCATTGAGCTTCAAGCCGGAGGACAAGGCATTGCTGACGGATGAATTTATGGCTAAAATAGCCCGGGAATACATGGAACTGATGGGCATAAGGAACACCCAGTTCATTCTGGTAAGGCATCATAATACGGACAACCCGCACTGCCATCTGGTCTATAACCGCATCGGGTATGACGGCAGGGTAATCTCTTCCCAAGGCGATTACAAGCGTAATGAAATCGCCACGAAAGTGCTTAAGGACAGGTACGGGCTGACATACGCCGAGGACAAAGGCAAGACTAACGTGGAGAAACTCCATGCTTCGGAGCGTGTGAAATACGAAATCTTCAATGCCGTCAAGGCGGCTTTGAAGCACTCCGGAACATGGAAAGAGTTCAACGATTATCTGCTTCGCCGGGGCATCAGGCTGGAATTTGTAAAGCGTACCCGGGAGATAAAAAGGCCGGAGGACATACAGGGAATCCGGTTCACTAAGGACGGGCAGACCTTCAAGGCTTCACAGATCAGCCGGGAGTTCAGCTTTGCCAGACTGAATGCCCGGCTGGGCTGGAAGACTTCGGAATCCCAACAGGAATCCGAACGTAAGGTGCAGCAAAGGATACCGGACGGAGGCCATCTTCTCGAAAGTACGGGACCGGGACTGTTCAGCCCGACAAGCGGCACCGCTCCAGAAGAGCCGTTATCTCAGGAAGAACTCTTGCGCAGACGCAGGAAAAAGAGACAAAAAAGGAAAGGTTTCGGATTGTAGTCCGTCCTTTCCCATTCAAATTATTCATGAACATTAAAATTGCAGGAATATGAAAATGGAAGAATGTATCGAGAGCATCTTCGGATGCCTGGAAAGAATCGAGAACAAAATCAACGGGCTGTCCGCTCCCTTGCCGGAAGGTAATAGCCCGACAGTTAACAATGAAAAGGAAAAGGATGAGTCCGTGCTGAATGAAGTCCGGAATGGTAATGAGACATTTCGCAAATTGTTGGCTCGCATGTGCGAGGGTCTTGCCGCTATCAAGAACGATATAGTTTCCATGGACAGGAAGAACTCGTCACAGGAAAGACTTGGACTGGTCTTGTCAGAAATACGGAATGAACAACGTCAGCACCAGGAGAAAGTGGAAGCCTTGTTTTGTGAGACCAATGACACAGTCAGAAAGAATTCAGTTAAGACAAGTAACATCAACCATCATTTCAGCCTGAGTGTAGAATCCCCGTACACACTTGGGAGTTTTTTCGTGATGTTCGCGGCAATCGTGATTCTGTCCGTGACTCTCTATTTTTCGGTGAGGACAGATAACGTGCAGGCCGATAATGATCTGAAGTACCGTTATGTCAAGATGAAAGGAGAGGCTACCCCCGAACAATTTGTGGAACTTGAGAACCTCTTTGGACCGAACCGGGACAACGAACGGATAGAACAAATGCGTGAGGACGTGGAAGCCTACGAGGAAACGGTACAGAGACAGGCTACCCTGACCGAGCAGGCACGGCTGAAAGAACAGGCAGCGAGAGAACTGGACAGCAAGGCGAAGTCCATCAAGGACAAGTCTATTACGTACGAACCTAAAAAGTAAGCCTATGGCCAGTGTCAAAGTGAAATTCAGACCTTCCACCATAGAGGGAAAGGAAGGTACCGTCTATTATCAGATTATCCAGAACCGTGTAATCCGTCAGTTAAAGACGGATTACCGGATATTTACGGATGAATGGAATGAAGCTGAGAGCTGTATCATTGTCGGTAGTTCGGAACGAAGCAATCTGCTCCTTTCCTTGCAGGAATGCATGGAATGGGACCTGAAGCGACTGGACATGATTGTCCGCCAACTGGATAACCGGAAAGCCGGATATACGGCAGATGATATTGTCGCTTCTTTTCAGAGCAATACAGAGGGACAGTCGCTTTTCAACTTCATGCAAGGCATCATAGCCCGCCTCAAACAGATGGGCAAGATACGCACGGCCGAAAACTATTCCTGCACTCTGAAAAGCTTCATGCAGTTCAGAGGAGACAGGGATATTCTATTGTCTGAAATCGATTCGGACGTGATGCAGCTTTATGAAGCCTACCTTCATGGAAAAGGTGCCGTACGGAATACCAGTTCATTCTACATGCGTATCCTTCGGGCGGTATATAACCGTGCCCTGGAAAAGGAACTGATGGAACAGCGCAATCCTTTCAGGCATGTCTATACGGGAGTGGACAAGACCGTCAAGCGTGCCGTTCCCTTATCTGCCATCAAGCGTATGAAGAATCTAGATCTGTCCTTACAGCCTAATCTGGAATTTGCAAGGGACATGTTCCTGTTCAGTTTCTATACCCGTGGCATGTCGTTCATAGATATGGCTCACCTGAAGAAGAAAGATCTTCAGAATGGATTTTTATCGTATCGCAGACGAAAGACCGGGCAGCAGTTAGTTGTCAGGTGGGAAAAATGTATGCAGGAGATTGTCGGCAAATACCCGGAAGACAGCCTCAGTCCTTATCTTTTGCCGGTATTGAAATATCCTTTTAAGGATACGCACAAGCATTACAGGAATGTCATGTCCGGAATAAACCGGAACCTGAAAGAAATAGCCAGACTGGCCGATATATCCGTTCCTCTGAGCATGTACTGTGCCCGTCATTCATGGGCAAGCGCAGCCAAAGGTAAGAACATTCCGATTTCGGTTATCAGTGAAGGAATGGGACATGATTCCGAGGCGACCACACAAATTTATCTGGCCACATTGGACAACTCCATAGTAGATAAAGCCAACGCTCAGATATTAAGGGATTTGTAGGGGCATATGAAGTGTTTAGTAAAACTACTCCATTCTATGTAAGAGAGATATAATTTGTTGCGAAATTACACAAAATATAGCAACTATCATTATTTAAGAGCCAATAAAAGCACATTACAGTGTTCAAAAACATAGAATTGTTTATCAGATTCGATTTTTGAGACTTAAACAACAGTTGATAACCAGGATATTCCATCTGTCATACTACCTCTTACATAGAGAGACTCAGCAAGATGGAATATGAGTCAGATAAAGTCTAAAGAAAGAGTTGCACAACGAGGTGAAGTATTCACAGCAGAGCGTGAAGTAAACGCAATGTTGGACCTTGTAAAAAATGAGTGTTTGAGACCGGATTCCCGATTTCTGGAACCAGCTTGTGGTGACGGGAATTTCCTTTCTGCCATACTCAGACGTAAACTCACAGAATTAAGAAGAAAATATAAGAAGAGTCCTCGTGATTATGAGAGACAAGCAATAGTGGCAATAGGAAGTCTATATGGAATAGACATAATGGACGACAATGTTTTGGCATGTCGTAAACGTCTTTTTTCCATCTGGGATGAAGAATATACTGCCCTTTGCAAAACAGAATCTTCGGATGACACTCGTCAGGCTGCAAAATTTATTATCAGTCGTAATATCATAAACGGCAATGCTCTGACTTTAATGTGTGTTGATAATGAAGGTAATGACACCTCTGTTCCTATAGTGTTCTCTGAATGGACCCTTATAGGCAATACCCAAATGCAGCGTTCCGATTATACAATGTCAAGTCTTCTTGGTAAAGAAAGTAATCTTTTTTCTTTATCTGGTGTACAGCAGGAAGGCGGAATATTCTTAAGGAGATATATTACTCACTATAAAAAGGTTCAGGATTATGGAGAATAGCTTGTTTCAAAATGCCTATAATCCGGACGTACTATCGTGTATAGCAAATCTTAGCAGTGATGAGGTATTCACTCCTCCGGAATTGGCTAACAAGATTATTGATATGCTGCCACAAGAGTTGTTTGAAAATCCCGATACGACATTCTTGGATCCTTGCTGCAAAAGTGGTGTGTTTTTACGGGAAATCGCAAAGAGACTGATAAAAGGGCTTGAACAGCAAATTCCTGACCTTGAAAAGCGTATAGAACATATATTTTCAAAGCAACTCTTTGGCATTGCCATTACAGAACTCACAAGTTTACTTTCCCGTCGAAGTGTTTATTGTAGTAAATATCCGAGTGGAGAGTTTTCGGTATATCAGTTCCCTGAAGAAAAATCTCAAGGAAATATAATCTTCCAACGTATTAAACATACTTGGAAAGATGGCAAATGTACCTATTGCGGGGCTTCGCAAAATGAATATGATCGTGGGGCTGAACTTGAAAATCATGCTTACCAATTTATCCACAACTTAGATGTAAATAAAGTATTCAATATGAAATTTGACGTGATTATAGGCAATCCCCCTTATCAAATGAGTGATGGAGGCGGGACAGGTTCAAGTGCTATGCCAATATATCATAAGTTTATAATTAATGCAAAAAAACTAAAGCCTCATTATCTAACAATGATTATACCTTCCAGATGGTTTACAGGGGGAAAAGGTTTGGATGAATTTAGAGATGAAATGCTTCATGATGAGCATATCAGAGAAATACATGATTTTGGAAATGCAAATGATTGTTTTCCTGGCGTTGCCATTGAAGGAGGCGTGTGTTACTTTTTATGGGACCGAGATCAAAAAGGATTATGTAAGGTTTATTCCCATTCACAAAACCAAATTACAGCCATATCAGAACGCCCTCTTCTGGAAAAAGGTGCAGATGTATTTATCAGGTACAATGAAGTAATCTCAATTATTCGAAAAGTTGCATCTTTCAATGAAGAAAGTTTTTCTCAACTTGTTAGTCCAAGAAATCCGTATTATTTCCGATCTCCATTTGTCGAAAGTAAAAAAGCTATCAACACATGCAAAGTTTTTGGAGTAGAAGGTGGAAAAAGACAATATAAGAATATTGATAAATCATTTATTGGAAGAAACAAAGATGAACTGGATAAGTATAAAATATTTATCTCTAAAGCAGATGGAGCAGCAGGACAAATAGGTTATCCCGTTCCAGCCAGAATATTAGGGAAGTCTGAAATCGCAGGTAAAAATACTGCTTGCACAGAAACATTTTTAAGAATTGGTCCATTTGGCAGTGAACAAGAGTGTAAGAATGTGAAGTCATATATAGAGACAAAATTTTTCAGATGCCTTGTAGGTGCTAGAAAAAATAAAAATATGACTCAAAGTACGTACTCTTTTGTCCCTATTCAAGATTTCTCAAAATCTTGGACTGATAAGGAACTTTACGAGAAATACAATCTAACCCAAAATGAAATTGATTTTATTGAATCAATGATTACATCAATGGAGTAAATTATGGAACATAACTTCTTTCCCCAACGACCTGCTGTTACTCCTACAATATATGCCTACAGATTGCCTGGAGTAGATTCACATAAAGGATATTTGAAAATCGGATATACAGAACGTACTGCCAAAGAGCGTATAGAGGAACAACTTCACACAAGCAAAATCAAGTATGAGATTGTATTAGTGAAGTCAGCAATGGCTAATGACGGATCTTGTTTTACAGATAAGGACATACACAAGATTCTTGAAAGCAAAGGATGTCATCGACTGAATCCTCTTGACAAAACTGATGAGTGGTTCAAGTGTTCAGTATCTGATGTTGAAGCTGCTATATTATCCCTTCGTACAGGGTCAGACAATGTTGAGAACAGAACACAGAATTTCACGATGCGTCCTGAACAGTTTCGTGCCGTAGAACAGACTAAAAAATATTATGATCAGGCACTCAAAGAAGAACCTGGTCGCACACCAAAGTTCTTGTGGAATGCAAAAATGCGTTTCGGGAAAACATTTGCCAGTTATCAGCTGGCAAAGAAAATGGGTTTGTCACGGATTTTAATCCTCACATTCAAACCTGCTGTAGAATCGGCCTGGAGAGAAGACCTTATATCTCATATTGATTTTGAAGGGTGGCAGTACATATCCAATAAAGATGCACGCAACAATAATCTGAATATTGACCAGGAGTTTAATCGTGTGGATAAATCAAGGCCCATTGTCGTTTTTGGTTCGTTTCAGGATTTGCTTGGCACAAACGAAAGTGGAGGAATAAAAACCAAAAATGAGTTTATCCATTCGACAAATTGGGATTTGGTAATATTTGACGAATATCACTTCGGAGCCTGGAAAGAGAGGGCGAAGGAATTGTTTGAAAAGGAGGATGAAGAAAATGAGGTAGATTTTGATGCGGAAAAATATCAGAAAGATGAAGCAAGCAATGCCATCAATGAAACATGGCTTCCTATTTCAACACGATATTATCTGTTTCTCTCAGGAACACCATTCAGAGCCATCAATACCGGAGAATTTATAGAGGAGCAGATCTTTAACTGGACTTATTCTGATGAGCAGCGAGCTAAAACGGAATGGAAAGGTAACGGTAATCCGTATATAGCCCTGCCACGAATGGTAATGCTTACTTACCGTATGCCTGATGAAATACAGGAAGTAGCAAAGCAAGGTGAGTTTGATGAGTTTGACCTGAATGTGTTTTTCGCAGCAGAAGGCAAAGGTGTAAATGCCAGATTCAAATATGAGAACGAGGTACAGAAATGGCTGAATCTTATTCGTGGTTCATACCTCCCGGCTAGTATAGATGATATGAAGTTAGGACAGGATAAACGCCCTCCAATGCCATTCAGTGATACTCGATTACTCAATGTACTTTCACACACAATTTGGTTTCTACCTAATGTCGCATCTTGTTTTGCTATGGCAAATCTGCTTGCTCAACGGCAAAACAAATTTTACCATGATTACAAAGTAACAGTATGTGCTGGAACTGCAGCCGGAATCGGTCTGGATGCTTTGTATCCGGTTCTGGCGAATATGGGAGATCCTCTTAGGACAAAAACAATAACACTGACTTGTGGCAAACTGACAACAGGTGTTACCGTGAAGCCTTGGACTGGAATATTCATGCTGCGAAATCTGAAAAGTCCGGAAACATATTTTCAGGCAGCATTTAGAGTTCAAAGTCCATGGGAAGTAAAGGATGAGGATGGAAAGCGTATCATAATGAAAAATGAATGTTATGTCTTTGACTTTGCCCTTGACAGAGCCTTGCGACAAATATCTGATTACAGTTGCAGGCTGGATATCAACGAGTCTAATCCAGAGGCGAAAGTCGGTGAGTTCATAAAATTTCTTCCTGTGTTGGCTTATGATGGCAGCAGCATGAAAGAAGTTGATGCACAAGACATCTTGGATATCGCTTTGGCAGGAACTTCGGCTACGTTATTGGCAAAACGGTGGGAATCAGCCCTGCTTGTAAATGTAGACAATGATACACTGAAACGTTTGCTTGCGAGTCCTGAAGCCATGAAAGCCTTGATGAATATAGAAGGGTTCCGTAACCTGAACAATGACCTTACCACCATCATCAATAAATCCGAGGCCGTCAAAAAGGCAAAGAAAGAAAATCCCAATCCAACCCCAAAGGAGAAAAAGGAAATTTCTGACGAGGAAAAGGAAATGAAGAGTAAACGCAAACAGATTCAAGAGAAACTGATAAAGTTTGCTACTCGTATTCCAGTATTTATGTATTTGACTGACTACCGTGAAAGATGTCTGAAAGATGTCATTACACAGTTGGAGCCAGGACTGTTCAAGAAAGTTACAGGTTTAAGTGTCGAGGACTTTAATATGCTCTGTTCACTTGGTGTGTTTAATGCACCGCTAATGAACGACGCTATCTTCAAATTCAAACGCTATGAAGATGCGAGTCTGACATATACTGGTATCAATAGGCATATAGCAGACGAAGTAGGTGGTTGGGATACTACCATCCATAAGGAACAGTATGAAAAACTCTTCTACAATCAACAATCCTCAATGACACAGGTAGATTCTGATTACTATGCAAAAGGTACTAATACAGTCAATAAAAAACAAACTGAACAAGGAACAACAAAGGCCTCACAACCTCATTCTGTACCAATTGTACAATCTCGCTCTGTAAATGAGCTCACTACTGCGAAGTCACCATCTGTGCAATCAACAAAAGAGGATAGTGATATCAAAAAACAACTTGAGAAGTTAATGGTTGACAGTACTGTAGTTCACAAGAAGTTTGGTAAAGGAATAGTCGTAAAAATCAATAAAAATGAGAAGTTTATCTATGTCAGATTTACACTAGGAGAAAAGAAATTTATCTTTCCTGATGCATTTCTATTGGGTTTCTTGAAACTATAATTAACAAAATGTACCCCCCCCCTCAAAAAAGTTTGGATTGATTTTTTGGGGGGGGGCTATATTTATACTTATCTAACAGTCTGTCTAAAATTCTTTTTCGCCTCGAGACTCGGCATTCTTAATTGCCAATATATGATCAAATAAGGTACTAAACTTTTCGTAATATTTCCCGTTAATTCTTTCTTTTCTACAGTCTTCATCTAATTTACTTTTTAGCCCCTCTTTACTTCTTATTGTATCAAGAGAAGTAAATGATAAGATGTACTTACGAAACAATTGACAGGTAAAATAGTCTTCAACATTAAAGTTTTCGATATTTTTCCTGTGAGCATATGGTGGATAAAAGGAGAACCAAGTATGCCGATTTTTACGAGCTTTACCAAAATTTTTAATATTCCATTTTTGTTTCTTTCCTAATGTACATGGCACAACTTGATTCATACTTTTAACACCTGCGTCATCTCCATCAAATAATGCGATAACAGTTTGTCCTTCTTTGGGGGTGAATTTCTGTGCAAAAGCATTAACATTAGAAGCTCCTCCACAAGGTATAAATTCAAATGATAAATCTAAATATCTTCCTTTATTTTTAAAATATTTGAGCGCAGCGGATATAAATGTTTCATCAGTGGGGCCTTCAACAATTAGGATATCATCATGAGATGACAGAAAAAGATTCTGTTTCTGAGATGTCCAAATGCCACTGGTTAATTTTTCAACTAGGTTAACGATATCTTTATCAATAACCTTAGTCTTACCATCTTCTTCTTTGTCAAGCATAATTATAGCACCTTTTGTTTTCTCTTCAAATGATGCCGTTAGGGTTGGAGAATGTGAAGTTATTATATTGCTACGATGACTCATGTGATCAAACATTTCTCTCAATTCGCCCTTTCTTGAGATATGTATATGACTGTCTGGCTCATCCATTAATACTAATGTTTGTTCATCTGATATTGCTTCTAAGATGAATAGGACAACCATCATCTTTTTTTCTCCCTCACTTAAAAATGCAGACTCTATTCCATTATTGAAAAATATGTTTAAGGTGTCTATGACCTGACTAGCTCCCATATATTTATTAAATAATAAGCGAGCATCATCATCATTTGGATTGAATTTAGAAATCTCTTTAGAAGAAATAGTTGGACTATCGTCAAATAGACCACGAAGTTGACGAATGAATAAAGTTATTTGATTCTCACTTCGCCATCTGTTTAATAGGTCAGTATTAAAATTTAGTTCAATAGAATCTATATTGTGTGAATCTATATTCAATTTATCCTTGAGAAACCTGTCAAAAGCAATATTGACATCTCGTGTCGCAAGCATACATAATAGGATATATTTCCACATAGTTTTATCAATATATATCATTGATAAGATATTTGGAGATTCTGCAGAACGTACACTATTTAAATATTCTTCATTTGCCTTTTTATAGTAATTATCCCACATTCGAGTATCTTCACCGCTATAGTTGCATACTATTCTATTGGGATAGATCATATCCATTTCATTTACAGGAATATCTCCTTTTTTATATTCTGTAACTCCTGCAATTTTATCATGCTTTACCCGATATGTAATATCGTTAATTTCGTAACGTAGCACGAAACTAAATAAAAAATCAGTTGAATGGTTTAATAAGACAGAGAATATACTGCTTATTGCTTCTAATATGTTTGTTTTGCCCGTACCATTATTACCAATAATTACATATGTATCATTGGCTGGATCGAAACTTAAATTTAAATTTTCAAGATTTCTAAATTCCGAAGTGATTTTTAGTGTCAATAGCTTCATATATTAAGAGAAAATCTTATTGTTGAAGTACTCAATATTTTTTTGCATCTGTTCTTCTAAAGATGCCTGCATTTTTCTAATTTCTAGAATCTTTGCAATAAGTTTGCGTTGCTCGTCTATTGATGGCAAAGCTATAAGTGTGTTCTCAAAAACCTTTTGAGATAATCTTCTTCTTCCAGTTGTTCCACTGCTTGAGTTAGAGAACTGATTCAATATGGCTTCATTGGTTAATACCAATTCTAAATATTCTGGAACTATTTTAGTTGTGTCAATATTATAAACCATAAAATCAGGAGTAACAATAGCTCCTTCAAGTGATGAGTTCACAATACCAAAAGCTGCGCTTTTTCCATCAATTTTTGAGATGACAAACTGTCCTTCTTTTACGCGCGTTTGACGTTTTGTCCCAATTTGAGAGCCTATAACTGTATCGCGTTCCTGAATGCCTTTGTTAAATAGTTTTACCGTCAAACGAGTGTATTTAATATTAGGTTCAACGTATATAACATCTTTGCTCAATGATACGACACTTCCAATCTTCACTTTCTTGTATATAGGATTATAATTAATATTTGTTACGTCGAAAACAGACTTAACACTCCAATTAGATAAATCCGAACGATTAACTATTTTTGTATAAGTCATATTTGACATAACTTTTCCACTTAACCAAGAAGAAACTTCTTTGGCTGCTATTGGCAATTCTTCATTTTGCGAAGGTAAACCAGTGGAAGAAATTCCGGCATCATTTACTTTCGTAACTGATAGCAGATAATCTTTCTCTGGCATCTCGCCGTCCTTGAGCTTTTCTATAAAAACAAGACTTGGTTTTATGTTTGCACCAGATGACAGAAATACATCTGCAGGTATTGAGGTAATATTGAGTATTCTGGCTCGTGTTTCTATAAATCTACGGACACGTTCCAATGCTGGATTATCCAGCACTCCTTCTGGCAATACAATACCTGCTCGTTTACCAGGTTTTAATAAGTTTATACAACGTTCAATGAATAAGATTTCGGTACTATTGTTGTTGATTTTATATAAATCTAATATGCGTTTTCCTATTTTTTTATCCTTGCCAATTTCTTGTGCATAATTTTTTATAGGAATATATACATTACTAACGTATTCGCTACCATACAAATTCTCATATAAAGTTTTTTCTCTATCTGTAGGAATATCTGAGTCAGTAATACGCATATCCTTTTCAACATGAGCTCCGAAAGGTGGATTTATAAGGATTATGTCAAAGTGGTTGTCATAAACTCCTCCTACATTAAGAAGACCATCATGAAGATAAACTCCAACATGTCCATCACCGTGCATAATCATGTTCATTTTAGAAGTTCTGGCCATACGGGCGTTGGCATCTACTCCAAAGAAATAGTCATGACATAGTTTATGATAACGACTTCCTTCAATTGTCTTATCACACTCACATAGTAAATTGTTGATCCTACTTTGTTTCTCAGAGTCTGAGAGATTCAAATTGTCCATCAATGTTGCAATCTGATTATGAATATCTTGATCAATCTCATTCTGAACATGTTCAAATGCTCTAATCAAGAATCCTCCACTTCCACAACAAGGATCACATACCTTGTCTCCTTCTTTTACATTCAACACTTCAACCATATAATTAACTATGGTCCTTGGTGTAAAAAATTGTCCTAATTCCCCACGGAAAGTTTTTCCTAGAAACAGTTCAAATGCAATACCCTTTATGTCATCAGAGGTATCATACAACTCGACATTGCTTAACTCTTCCAAAATAAGTAAGAAACTCTCTCTGCGAATTCTTATTCTATCTTCTGAGTCAAAAAGACCATCGGCTGAATATGTTTCCTTAACTTCGTTAAATAAATATTGGATGTAGTCTATTTCCCCATTATATGACAGCTCATCTTTTATGAATTTATCTTTGCTATAAACGAGTTCCTCTCTTGCATCACGTTCATACAGCATCTTTATAAATAAGATTTTACTTATTTCATCAAATGCTGCTTCTGGAGAGAGTTTATCCACATTACGTATGATATTGTGACAACGAGTTAAGGTTTTCAAAAACTTATCTTTTGAATAACCTCTCACTTTATTTACAAATAAAGCTAAATTCTCGTCTGAAATAATATCCTGAGCTGAGGGAAAATCACTAATACGTTCTATTTTCAGAGGTCTGGCATTTCTATCAATATAAAAGACTTTTGTTTCCTTAAGATTATGTGCGACATAAAATGCCATGTCATTAAGGACTGCCTGCTTATATTGTTCAAAATAATCTTCGGCTTTAATTTTTATGTGTTCAGCCTTACATGCAACAAGAACATAAATATCTGGAGCGAGCCCTGATTTTTTATCTTCAGGACTACGCCATATTGCAATATCTGCAATTGATGTTGGAGAAACCGTTACATTAAACTCCATCTGCTCTGGTAAATATCCATAAGAATCTACCAAACGTTGGAAAAAAGTTTCTGCCAACTTCTGCTTACTCTGATTTATATCTGCTCTCATTGAAACTATGTTCGTATTATTTTTTATGAAGTATTGACTTTGCCACACAACACCCCAATTAATTACAAAAGTACTAATATTTTGCAGCACTTGCAACATTTGTGGAATTCATTCTTGATTTAAGAAGCATATTTCGTTCTATGATGTGAATAAAGCATCATAGAACCATCACACAGCAATATCTTCATTTTTTATAGACACAAACATATTGTAGGGATAATTAATAACCAACCCACCTTAATCCAATAAAGAAATCAATGATATGAAGTCATTAGATGTATTATTTTATTGAATAATTCTTATCTTTGCAGTGTAATAAGAGTGTTCTTTGGATTGACGCAAGACATAGTAAAATATAAAACTTAGCTCGTTTCTAAATCGTTACCTATTAAAAAGCACATTCTTATAAACTGCTTATTTTCAACGTGTAGAATAAATGGTGATGCCTAGCGAGGTAGGTCGTTAAGGGCATCTCCAATCCAATCATTTCTCCCAACACTTTCAGTTCTCGATTGACTTTCCGTAGAACCTTGTGCAGGCGATTGAAAATCTGTTGCGGGGTGGTGTGTTCATGGCGATTGAGGATAGGGAAGATATAATCTTCTCCGTGTCCTGCCGCACCGTACTTTTCGAGAATCTGCAACGCCATAGGAACGAGTTGAAAAGACAGTAGTTTCTGCGTCTTATGGCGGGAGTAGTTCACACGACCTTTTACGATGTCTTTATAACGCAATCGTGCAATATCGCCAAAGTTCATGCCCGCTGTGAAATAGGAAAAGAGGAATAAATCTTTGGCAAGGCGTCGATATTCCGTCGTATGGCCATCCGCAATTTCGAGGTCGATTAACCGTTGGATGTCGTCCTTGTCGATAGCCCGTTTGCGTGTTTTGGCCCATAAGCTACCCACTTGAAACAGTGTGAACGGATTTTGCTTCACCATCACTTTGCCCTCCTTGACCGCCTTGTTATAGATGGCCTTGAAGATGGCGAACCGTGTAGCGATGCTGTTGTCCTTGTTCCCACGCTGACGCAGGTACAATTCCAGCCCTTTCAGATAGTCGAGGTCGATAGCCTCTAACGCCATAGTGGTTGGTTTGTAGCCGTCCAGCACTTGCAGGGCGTATTTGTGCTTGGTGGCCGAGTTGATCTTGCCGAGCGATTCCAACCGTTCGATTTCTGTTTTGAAACCGTCCTCGATTGTAATTCTGACTGAACGAGCGGGTTTTGCATCGAACAACGTTTCGAAGTTCACGGGAATATCCAACGCTTCCAACCGCTGGATTTTCTTGCTGTACTCCTTGATTTTAGCTGTTATCTGAAACTGGATATTGTCCCTGTCGGGGCAGTCATCCGTTACTTTTTGAGCCTCTGCATTCCAGTATGCACAGGCTACGGATATACCTAAACCGATGGTTTTCTTACGACCGTCGTGGAGAAATTGAATGCAGAGAGGGGAGGTGTTGTTTTTATAAATTACGTCTTTGCGTAGTATCGCTTTGAATGTCATTGTGTTGCATCAAATTGATGCAGAGGGTGGCCAGACTTTTCTATGGGAAGTTCAATGGGAAGTTTATGGGAAATTACAGCCTTGAAAAGCCCCTTTCAGCCCTATTTTTCACCGTACGGAAACAAAAAAGCCAGCAATCACATCTCTGTAAAATGCTGGTTTTCAGAGCCGAAACCGAGATTTGAACTCGGGACCCCTTCATTACGAGTGAAGTGCTCTACCGCTGAGCTATTTCGGCGATTCATTTCTGAATTCGGGTGCAAAGATAGTACTTTTTATTATTTTTTCGCTATTTTCGCAAGAAAATTTTATCGCCGATGCTAACTTTCCTCGTCTGCCTCACGGCGCTCGTCATCGCCTATTTCACCTACGGCCGCTATCTGGAACGGGTCGCAGCGATCGATCCGGCCCGCAGCGTACCGAGCGAAACGCTCTTCGACGGCGTAGACTACGTGCCCATGCCGCGCTGGCGGGTCTTTCTGATCCAGTTGCTCAACATCGCCGGTACGGGTCCGATCTTCGGCGCGATTCTGGGAGCGGCGTTCGGTCCCGTGGCTTTTCTGTGGATCACGCTGGGCGGCATCTTCATGGGTGCGATGCACGACTTCCTGTCGGGCGTCATGCTCGTGCGCAACGACGGCCTGAGCATCCCCGAAGTGGCAGGACGTTACCTGGGCACCGGAATGCGGCAATTCATGCGCCTCTTCTCGGTCGTGCTGCTCGTACTCGTCGGTGCGGTCTTCCTGCTCAGTCCCGCCGACATCCTCAGCGGCATGGTGCCTTCGGTGCCGCACACGGTGTGGGTCTGGCTGATTTTGGCCTACTACTTCGTCGCCACACTGCTGCCCATCGACAAGATCATCGGCAAGATTTATCCGATCTTCGGCGTGGCCCTCATCCTCATGGCGCTCGCACTGCTGGGCGTGCTGCTCTTCGGCCCCTACCGGATCCCCGAACTGACGACGCTGGCCAACGCACAGCTCGACCCGCACTCCGTGCCGATCGTCCCGACGCTCTTCATCACCATCGCGTGCGGAGCCATTTCGGGCTTTCACGCCACGCAGTCGCCGCTGATGGCCCGCTGCGTGCGTAACGAGCGCGAGTGCCGCTCGGTCTTCTTCGGCGCGATGATCTCCGAAAGCATCATCGCCCTCATATGGGCCGCCGTCGCCACGGCCTTTTTCGGCGGGGCGCATGCGCTGGCCGAGGCACTGGCCGCAAACGGCAACAGTGCGGCATGGGCCGTCAACATCATCTCGAACACCACGCTGGGCATCGCGGGCGGTATTCTGGCGCTGTTGGGCGTCGTTGCGGCCCCGATCACATCGGGCGACACGGCCTTCCGTTCGGCACGGCTGATCGTCGCCGACATCTTCCGCATCGAACAGCGCACGCAGTGGAAGCGTTTCGCCATCGCCCTGCCGCTCTTTGTCGCCGGCTACCTCATCACGCGGGTCGATTTCACCGTCGTGTGGCGTTATTTCGCATGGACCAACCAGACGCTCGCCACGATCGTGCTGTGGGCCGTCGTCGTATGGCTCTTCGCCGCGAAGCGCAACTATTTCGTCGCATTGCTGCCTGCCGTGTTCATGACCTTCATCTGCGCGTCGTTCGTCTTCGTTTCGGGCCAGTTCTTCGGCATGGAGAACCGTCCGGCAGCCTACGCTCTGGCAGGAGCCGCGACCGCAGTCGTCCTTTGTTTCATTCTGTTAAAACTCCGCCGCAATGGCCGAAGCAATCCTTAACCCCACCCCCGACCAGACATTCCGGATCGAAGGACGGGGCGACTACGATTTCTCCCGCACCCTCCGCCTGTCGGACGAAGCGCAGCGGCGCGGTGCGGTGGACGAAGCCTGCAACCTCCGTTTCCACGCCTTCCAGCACCTCGCCGATCTGATTCCCGACAACGAGGAGGTGATCCTCGAATGGGAGCATCCCAATACGCAGGCGGCGCTGCACCTCCTCTACCGTTCGGCCGTCGACCACTTCCTGATCGACGACTTCGAACTCTCGGCCGCCATGCTGGAATTCCTGCTCGACCTCGACCCCGAAGACCACGAGGAGGCGACATGGCTGCTGGCCTTCGACTACGTGGCGCTGGCCGACTACGACGCCTTCGACGAGGTCATCAACGACGTCTCGGACAAATACCCCGAAAAGCCGCTGCTGACGCTCTGGTCGGAGTATCGGCGCCACGGGTCGCTGCCCGCCGGCGAGGCGATCCGGCTGCGCAACCACTTCGCACCTTATTATAAGGAGTTCACCGCCGACAGCCATCCGGCCGACGACGCCTACCTGCGCGACATCGAAAGCGAGCGGCCCACGCCCCAGGCGCAGGCGCGCGAGCTGTGGCTCAAAACCGAAAATCTCTGGACGGCGTTCCCCGGCTTCATCGCCGCGCTCAAAGCGCTGTAATACACCCACGAAAGAGCGGGCGGTCGTCGCAGGGAATGCGACGGCCGCCCGCTCGTCACCGAAACGGTCACTCCTTCCCTGCGCGAAGCCGGGCGAAGCAGTGGCGGCAGATCGGTTCGTAGGAATCCTGCGCGCCCAGCATCACCTGCTTCTCGTCGGCCGTCAGGCGGTGCGAATGGTGCGCCAGATTGCCGCACCGCACGCAGATCGCGTGCACCTTCGTGACGTACTCCGCCGTGGCCATGAGCGCCGGCATCGGACCGAACGGTTTGCCCGTATAGTCCATATCCAGCCCCGCGGCGATCACCCGCACGCCGCTGTCGGCCAACGCCCGGCACACGTCGACGATCCCCTCGTCGAAGAACTGCGCTTCGTCGATCCCCACCACGTCGACGTCGGAGGTCAGCAGCAGGATATTCTGAGCCGATTCGACCGGCGTCGACCGGATGGCGTGGGCGTCGTGCGACACCACCTCCTCGTCGGAGTAGCGCGTATCGACGCAGGGTTTGAAAATCTCCACCCGCAGGTTGGCGAACTGGGCGCGGCGCAGGCGGCGGATCAGCTCCTCGGTCTTGCCCGAGAACATCGACCCGCAGATCACCTCGATCCACCCCTTCTGACTGGCATTTTCCAGAAACATAAGTCGTTAAATTGGTTCTCGTCCGCCGTACCGCCTTTGAAGACATCTCTATGCTTTTCGCCCGGTCGCAGCAGACTTATGTTTAAGTATTTACATTCCCTCCCCTCTGTCCCCTCCCTTTGTCAAAGGGAGGGGCTTTTTTCCGCAAGGTAGTTCGGTTCTCGTCCGTCCGATCGTCTGCGAGGACGCCTATATTCCTTCCCCGACGATCGCAGCAGACTCATTTATGTTTGGCCCCACCGACAAAAAGCAGGGCTTTCCGAAGACATCCCAACCATCGGGATACTACCCGCACTCCTCGCAGCGGGTGATGCGGGCGCCCAGCGCGTTGAGCCGGCCGTCGATATTGCAATAGCCGCGGTCGATCTGGTCGATGTTCTGGATCGTACTGCGTCCCTCGGCGCTCATCGCGGCGATCAACAGCGCCACGCCGGCGCGGATATCGGGCGACGTCATGCGCGTGGCGCGCAGGCGGATGCGGTGGTCGTGGCCGATGACCGTCGCACGGTGCGGGTCGCACAGGATCACCTGCGCCCCCATGTCGATGAGCTTGTCGACGAAGAACAGGCGACTCTCGAACATCTTCTGGTGGATGAGCACCGAGCCCTTGGCCTGCGTGGCCACCACCAGAAAGATCGACAGCAGGTCGGGCGTCAACCCAGGCCACGGCGCGTCGGCGATGGTCATGATCGAACCGTCGATGAACGACTCGATGCCGTAATGGTCCTGCTGCGGGATATAGATATCGTCGCCCTGCTGCTCGAAGCGGATGCCCATGCGGGCGAACTGCGCAGGGATGATCCCCAGATCGGCGTACGAAACGTCCTTGATGCGCAACTCCGACTGCGTCATGGCCGCCATGCCGATGAACGACCCCACCTCGATCATATCGGGCAGCAGCGTGTGTTCCGTTCCGTCGAGCGCCTCGACCCCTTCGATCGTAAGCAGGTTCGAAGCGATACCCGATATGCGTGCGCCCATGCGGTTGAGCATCCGGCACAACTGCTGCACGTAGGGCTCGCAGGCAGCGTTGTAGATCGTCGTCGTCCCCCTGGCCATGACGGCGGCCATGACGATGTTGGCCGTACCCGTCACCGACGCCTCGTCAAGCAGCATGTAGCAACCGCGCAACTCTTTGCCGTCGACCGAGAAGAACTCCTCGGCGGCGTCGAAATCGAACTTGGCTCCCAGTTTCTGGAAACCGATGAAATGGGTGTCCAGCCGCCGCCGCCCGATTTTGTCGCCGCCCGGCTTGGGGACGTACCCCACGCCGAAGCGCGCCAGCAGCGGCCCGATGAGCATGACCGAGCCGCGCAGCCGTGCGCAGCGGCGGCGGTAATCCTCGGTCAGCAGGTAGTCGAGGTCGATCTCGCGGGCGCAGAACGCATAGGTGTCGTCCGCCAGCTGCTCCACCTCGACCCCCATCGCCCGCAGCAGATCGATGAGCTGCATGACGTCCAGAATCCGGGGCACGTTGTGCACGACGACCCGCCGGGGCGTCAGCAGCGTGGCGCAGAGGATCTGCAACGCTTCGTTCTTGGCCCCCTGCGGGGTGATCTCGCCGTGAAGGCGGTGCCCGCCTTCGACCTGAAAATATGCCATAACCCGTAAATTTTAATTCAAAGGTAGGAATCTTAATCAAGACCCGCAAGCGGGAAGGGCAAAAACCTGCGAAAAACGGGTGTCCCGCTCATGCGTCCGGTCGCGGCGATTCCGGCGCGGAAGTTGCGCGAACCGACGGAGAGACGCCGTTTCGGCTCCGCCGAAGATACTCCCGCTCGGCAATGCGCAAATAAATTTGACATTGCCCTCGGCTTATTCGTTCTTTGGCTGCGCCGAAGATACTCCCGCTCGGCAATGCGCAAATAAATTTGACATTGCCCTCGCTTATTCGTATCTTTGTCAAAGGAGGCGCCGACTGCGGTCGTCCTTCACGGCATAAAACTGTACACGACATGATGAACGGAATACGAATCCGCCCGTTTGAAGCCGCCGCGATCCTCGCGGCGCTGACGCTGCTGACAGGATGCTCGCTGCTGAAATTCTCGGTCGATACGGGCGGCGAACCGCTCTCGAAAGAGGAGACACGCATGCGGCTCCTCACGCGTGGTTTCTATTACGAAGCCTCCGACGAGGTGACGGCCGCCGCCGACTCGATCGCCGCCGGCAGCGACGACGCCGAGCTCCAACGCCGCACGATCCGGTGGAAACTGCGCACGACACGCGCCGCCGTCGACGCCGCCATGCAGCAGGCGCCCGAACTGGCCCTGCTCGACACGTGGATGCTCTACCGCAACATGGATTCGCTCTTCGCCGCACGGCCCGACTCGCTGCTTTTCGGTGCAGGTTCGCCGCTGGCGCGGCGCACCGCATCGCGCCTCCACCGCAAGGCCCGACACCTGGCCTCCGACCTGCTGACACCCGAGCGCTACGAGCTGATGCGGCAGTTCGTCGCCGCACAACCCCTGCCGGCACCCGGCGACGAGGTGCAACCCGACCGCACGATGCTGCCGTGGGTCGATTTCCTGCGTGCCCACGGCATCGAAGCGCTCTATCCGGTGGGAACCATCGCCGAAGTGATGGCCGACATGGGCGACCGCATCGGCGGCGTGACGCAGCAGACGACCAACGCGATCGACTGGACGGGCGACCTCCTTTCGCTCCGCATCCGCCAGGACAGCCTGCGCGACCGGCTGGCCATGCAGCTCGATTCGCTCGAACGCGACTTCAACCGTCTGACGGCCGTAGCCGAGGATCTGCCGGGCGTCTCGCGCGAGGTGGCCGCCGAACTCAACGCAGCGCTCGCCGAAGCCATGGCGACTTTCAACGCCGGCGTCGACAACGCCTTCGCCGACATCGACCGCCAGCGCATGGCGCTGCAACACTACGTTTCGGCCGAACGCGAAGCGCTCGTCGCGCAGGCGCAGCAGGCCGCCGACGACGCGATCGCCAAAACGCTGGCCGCACTGCCGGCGCTCGTAGGCAAGGTGGTGTTCTGGATCGTCCTGCTGGTCGCGGCGCTCGTCGGGGTTCCCTTCCTGCTGGGCTTCTGGGCGGGCGGCTGGCGCGAACGGGCACGCCGTCGCAAGGCCGATCGCACGAAACAGGAGTAGCCGACACCCTTCCGAACCCCGTTTCACGGTCGCCGAGGCGGCAGTCGGAAGCGTTTGCGCCGCTGCGCAGCAACGGGAATCTTCGACCGTCGGGACTTCGAAGCGGATAATCACGGATTTTATTGTATTTTTGCGGGCGTAAAGGGAAAAGCTATGGCTCGCAGGAAACAGAATTATCCCCTCATCGAAGGGTTGGAAATTACGACGCTCGCCGCCGAAGGCAAGGCGATGGGACGCTGGCAGGATCAGGTGGTCTTCGTCCCGATGACCGTGCCGGGCGACTTGGTCGACGTGCAGATCCGCAACCGTCGCCGCCGCTTCATGGAGGGGACGGTCGTACGCTACGTGCACCGCTCGCCGCTGCGGGTCGAGCCCTTCTGCGCCCATTTCGGCGTCTGCGGAGGATGCAAATGGCAGAACCTTCCCTACGCCGAACAGCTCCGCTTCAAGACCGAGCAGGTGCGCGACCAGCTCGCCCGCATCGGCAAGATCGAGTTGCCTGAGATCCGTCCCTGCCTCGCCTCGGCCGAGACGCAGTTCTACCGCAACAAGCTGGAATTCACCTTCGCACCGCGCCGCTGGATGACCTACGAGGAGATTGCCGCCGGAGGCGACATCGACGCCGGCCCCGCGCTGGGATTCCATATCCCCAACCTCTTCGACAAGGTGCTCGACATCGAAAAGTGCTGGTTGCAGCCCGAGCCGTCGAACGCGCTGCGCAACGAGATCAAGCGCTTCGCGCTCGAACACGGCTATTCGTTCCACAACATCCGCGAGCACGCGGGGCTGATGCGCAACCTCATCGTCCGCACCGCCTCGACGGGCGAGGTCATGGCCATCGTCGTATTCGGCGAGGAGGACACTCCCCGCATCGAAGCGCTGATGAGCCACGTCGCGGAACGTTTTCCTCAGATCACGTCGCTCTTCTACGTGGTCAACACCAAGTGGAACGACTCGCTGGCAGACCTCACGCCCGTACTCTACCGCGGCAAGGACCATATCCTCGAACAGATGGAGGGGCTGCGTTTCAAGGTGGGTCCCAAATCGTTCTACCAGACCAATTCGGCGCAGGCCTACGAACTCTACAAGGTGGCGCGCGACTTCGCGGCGCTCACCGGCGGCGAGACGCTCTACGACCTCTACACCGGTACGGGCACCATCGCCAACTTCTGCGCCGCACGCTGCGCCAAGGTCGTGGGCGTGGAGTACGTCCCCGAAGCGATCGACGACGCGAAGGTCAATTCGGCGCTCAACGGCATCGGCAACACGCGCTTCTACGCCGGCGACATGAAGGCGGTGCTCGACGACGCGTTCGTGGCCGCCAACGGCCGCCCCGACGTCATCATCCTCGATCCGCCGCGCGCGGGGGTCGACCAGCCCGTGATCGACGTCATCCTGCGCGCCGCCCCCGAGCGGATCGTCTACGTGAGCTGCAATCCCGCCACGCAGGCGCGCGACCTGGCGCTCATGGACGGCGCCTACCGCGTCGAAGCGGTACAGCCCGTCGACATGTTCCCCCACACGCACCACGTGGAGAACGTGGTGAAGCTCGTGCGGCGGTAGCGAAAGCCGTGCATTCGGGCAGACCGGAGGCCTGCTAAAAACAGGACACCAGCAAATAATCATCGTTGCGCGAAGCGCACAATAACTTCCGCATTGCAAAGGATCGCTCGAAAAGTTTTCTTCTCACAGATTCTTTTCTTGTGCTTTTGGCTTGATCCAAAAGCACCAAAAGATCAAGCACAGCGAAAAGTAGCGGGTGACGACACCCGCGCTCGCTGAGCGGGCACAAAAGACTCCGCTGTTTTGCACTCCCGCTCCGGGCACTCGCGCTGCTGCCGTCTCTGCTTCCGCTATTTTCGCAGTGCGATCCCGCAGACCGGAGACCTGCTAAAACTGAGTAAAAGAAATCAAAATCATTGTTGCGCGAAGCGCACAACAGTCTCCGCATTGCGAAAAGTGCGGAAAAAGAAACGAGCAGCGACGAGCGTTAAAAAACGGGGCCGGTTTGCTTGCAAACCCGCGACAGGCGCCCGTTTTAGCGAGGCGCTGTGAGTTTCCCGCAGCTTTTCGCCTGGCGGACGCTTTTGGCACCACCTTTTAGTGACAAAAGGTGGTAAACCTGCTCCCCGCAGGAAACGTCCAATCGGAGGTGCGGAATGCTTTCCGAAGTGAGAATTGGGTTGTTTTCGCAGTGCGATCCCGCAGACCGGAAGCCTGCCAAAATACAATTTCGAAAGATTCGCTCTTCGGCTGCGGCCGAAGAGCGGCAGCCTCCGTCCGCCAGCGACATTAAATTTTTCGCCGCTTCATGCAAGATTCCGCACAAGGCGGCGTTTTATTTGCAAAGGAGTTACCTTAAAACGGAAATACGCTATGAAAAAACTCATTTTAATGGCTGCGGTCATGCTGTCGGTACTCCCCGCGGCGGCGCAGGAACAGGCTTCGAAATTCGACGCCAGCTATATTCAGGTCTGGGGCCAGGCCGAAAAGGAGATCACCCCCGACGAATTCTACCTCTCGGTCACGATCAACGAGAAGGATTCGAAGGGCAAGATCTCGATCCAGACGCAGGAGCGCGCCATGCTCGACGCGCTGAAAAAACTGGGCGTCGACACGCAGAAACAGCTTCGCGTAGTAGACATGTCGAGCGAATACTTCAAAAAGGGCAACGCCCTGGCATGGAAACAGTTCCAGCTCAAACTGAACACACCGGAACAGGTGGCGCAGGTTTTCGGATCGCTCAACGATCTGGGCATTTCGAACGTCTCGATGGAGAAGGTGACCCACTCGCAACTGGATCAGTATAAGAACGAAGTGCGCATCGCCGCCATGAAGAGCGCGCAGGCCAACGCCCAAACGCTGGCCGGCGCCATCGGGCAGAAGGCGGGCAAATGCTTCTACATCTACGATTCGAACAACGACGTCGTGCCCTACTACGGCAACGTCTTCATGGCCCGCAGCATGAAGGCTGCGGTAGCCAACGACGCAGCCGAGGCGGCGGGCGAAGCAGCCGGACTGGACTTCAAGACGATCAAGCTCAAATACAGCATACAGGCCAAATTCGTGCTCGAATAATTCCGGGCACAACTTCCCCCGAAAACGACTTTTCAGTTCCGGCCCGGCGAGACGACTCGTCGGGCCGTTTTCAAATCTCCGTCCGATGAAAAAGACGCATCCCGCCGCATTTCATACGGGAGACTGCACTTCTGAAACGACCCGAAACGACGCCTCCGCACTGACGGATTCGCACGATTCCGCATGAAAAACGCGACATTCTTCCGAAAAATATCGGAATAGACGTCGAATTGTTCGAAAAAATAGTATTATCTTTACAAACTTTTCCACCTGATTTCAAGAGGAGGTGCCTATGAAGACGAAACTCTCTTACGATTACGAGCATTACGCCTCGACGGCCGAGCTGCCGGAAGCCGACCGGACGCTTGTGGCCGAGGCCGAGCGCGCCACGCGCCGCTCCCATGCGCCCTACTCGAAATTCCGTGTGGGCGCGGCTGCACGCCTTGCCAGCGGCAAGGTGCTCCACGCCGGAAATTTCGAGAGCGAAGTCTTCCCCGCGGGGCTGTGCGCCGAACGCTCGCTGCTCTTCTACGTCCAGACCAACTTTCCCGACGATCCGATCGAGACGCTCGCCATCGCCTCCGACCCGTCGCCGCGCGAATGCTATCCCTGCGGCCAGTGCCGGCAGGTCATGGTCGACGTCGAACGCCGGCAGGGGCGGCCCATGCGCATCGTCATGTCGGGCGGCGGTACGGCCAGCGCGGTCGATACGGCCGAGAAACTCCTCCCCTTCACCTTCAAGCTCTGAGATGTTCTCTTCCGACGATATTCTCTACGAAGACAACCACCTGCTGGTGGTCAACAAGCGCTGCGGCGACCTCGTACAACCCGATCCTTCGGGCCAAAGCGCCCTCGAAGACCAGATCAAGGCCTACATCAAACGCCGCGACGCGAAACCCGGCGAGGTGTTTCTCGGCGTCGTGCACCGCATCGACCGTCCCGTGAGCGGCGCAGTGCTCTTCGCCAAGACCTCGAAGGCGCTGGTGCGGCTCAATGAAATGATCCGTTCGGGCGAAATCCGCAAAACCTACTGGGCCGTCACGGAACAGCGGCCCGACCCGCTCGAAGGGGAACTGCGCCACTGGGTGCTGCGCGACGGCCGCACCAACCGCTCGCGCGCCTGCGACGCCCCGAAACCCGAAGCGAAGGAGGCGCGGCTGCGCTACCGCACGCTCGGCGCCTCGACCAACTACACGCTCGTCGAGGTCGAACTGCTTACGGGCCGCCACCACCAGATCCGCGCCCAGCTCTCGAAGATCGGCTGCCCGATCAAGGGCGACTTGAAATACGGCGCCCGCCGCTCGAACCCCGACGGCGGCATCTCGCTCCACTCGCGGGCGATCGAATTCACGCATCCCGTCCGTCGGGAGCCGGTGCGCATCACGGCCCCCGTCCCCGCCGGCGACAACCTCTGGGCCTTCTTCGCCCGTAACGCCTCCGAACCATGCGCCTGCTGATCCAACGCGTCCGCCGCGCCTCGGTCACGATCGACGGCACACTCCATTCGTCGATCGGAGCGGGACTGCTGCTGCTCGTCGGCATCGAGGAGGCCGATACGCAGGAGGACATCGACTATCTGGCGGGCAAAGCCTCGCGCCTGCGCGTCTTCGACGACGAAGCGGGGGTGATGAACCTCGACGTGCGGCAGACCGCGGGCGAGCTGCTCGTCGTGAGCCAGTTCACGCTCCACGCCTCGACGCGCAAGGGCAACCGCCCCTCCTATTTCCGCGCCGCGGGCGAAGCCTTCGCACGACCGATGTACGAGCGGTTCGTCGCGGCGCTCGCAGCCGCGAGCGGCCGCCCCGTCCGCACGGGCGAGTTCGGCGCCGACATGGCCGTCGAACTGGTCAACGACGGGCCCGTGACGATCTGGATCGATTCGAAAAACAAAGAGTGAAACAACTTATACGATGAAACGCTTTTACCTGACTTTCACGCTCCCGATCCTGCTTCTGGCAGTGTCTTGCAGCGACAGCGACACGCCGGGCGGCGAACCTTCGCCCTCCGATCCGCGCGAAGAGTGCCGGTTTTCGAACGTAAAGGCCACTCCGGCGGCCACCTCGGCCGACTTCTCGGCCAGCTATCTCTATCTGGGAGGATTCCTGGTCAAGGAGAACGGCTTCGTCTGTACGCCTGCGGGGGGGGGTGCGCCCGTGACGGTCGTCTGCGAACGGTCGACCGAACCGGCCTGCACGCTGCGAGACCTCGCGCCCGAAACCGACTACGAACTCTACTGCTATGTAGTTGCCGGAGGCCATACCTTCCGCAGCGAAACGATTTCGTTCACCACGCTCGAAAAGGGCGAGGAGCCCGAACCGACACCCGACGGGAAGGTCGTCTTCGGCACGCTGACCGTCTCGGAGCGCACCGCCACCTCGGCCACGGCCGCCGTCACTTACACCTGCGAAGGCGAAGCGACGGTCACCGACGCGGGGTTCCTGCTGAAAAAGGCGGGGCAGAGCGCCGAGACCAGACAGTCGTGCGGTACGGCAGCGACCTCGTTGCGCTACACCTTCACCGGTCTGAGCGAAAACACCTCCTACGAGGTCGCGGCCTACGTCGTCACGCCGTCGAAGACCTGGCGCAGCACGGCCGTCGGGTTCACCACCGAGGCAGGCGCCGTCACGCCGCCCGACAACAATACCCGCCACAAAGGCTGGGCGGAACTGCCGAACGAAGTGTCGAACGGCGACTACCTCTACGTCGACCATGAATGCGCGATGGAAAAGGGGGCCAGAGCCCGCAACTTCACCGCCTGTTACAGCAAATCGAAGCTCTGCCCCGTGTGGGTCGCCGCGCCGTTGCACGACGCCTATGCGAAGAAGAACGTCGAGCGCAAAAATTCCTACAAGGACGATCCCGACCTGCCCTATGAACAGGTCGGGAAATGGGACGGTTACACGCGCGGGCACATGCTCGGATCCGCCGAGCGGCTGGTAAGCCGCGAGGCCAACAGCCAGGTGATGTACTTCTCGAACATCGGCCCCCAACTCGGCCAAAACGACTATTTCAACGGCGGCGGCGGTCAGTGGAACACCGCCGAAGACTGGGTGGACGAGCAGTGGCGCGGATTGGCCGATACCTGCTATCAGGTGGTGGGCTGCTATTGGGCCAACACCAACAAGAAGGTCTCCGGTACGACGATCCCGACCCACTATTTCACCGTGCTGCTCAAAGCCAAGAAGAGCGCCGGAAAGAAATGGGTGGTGAACTGTACGCGCGACGAGTTGCAATGCATCGCCCTGTTTATCGAGCACAAGTCCTACTCGAAGAACGCCGTGACGAAACCCGCTCAATTCGACTCGAAAGGCATCTTCATGCGCGTCTCCGATCTCGAAGCGAAGACCGGACACAAATTCTTCATGAACGTTCCCAACGCTCCGAAGGACACCTACGACACACGCGACTGGAACTTCTGATCGTATCCCGGCATTGCCCCTCGACACCCGCCACAGAGTTCGGACCGTCGAAGAGGCAATGTCGGGAAACACGACGGCCGTCGAAACGGGGAGCGGTCCTCGTATAACCGCACCGAACGATAAAACAAAAAACCGATTTTCGACCCTGACATGTACCCCTGGGGCGACGCACGACCCTATCACAGCTATGCGGCCTACTGCCGCCGCACCTTCGGCCGGCCGATACAGAAACTTCCGGTCGACGGAGGTTTCACCTGCCCCAACCGCGACGGCACGGTAGGACACGGCGGCTGTTCGTTCTGCTCGAACGAGGCCTTCACGCCCGCCTACTGCGACCCGCGCCGCACCGTCCGGCAGCAGGTCGACGACGCGATCGCCTTCCACCGGCGCGGGTTTCCGGCCGGAACGGGATTCCTGGTCTACTTCCAGTCGTACAGCAATACCTATGCGCCGCTCGAACGGCTCCAACGGCTCTTCGGGGAGGCGCTCGCCTGCCCCGGCGTCGCGGGGATCGTCGTGGGCACCCGTCCCGACTGCGTGGATGCGGCCAAGCTGGACTATCTGGCCGACCTCGCCCGCCGCACCTACGTCTGCGTCGAGTACGGCATCGAATCGACCTCCGACGCCACGCTGCGCACGATCGACCGGGGCCACGACTTCGCCGCGGCACGACGCGCCGTCGAGGCGACGGCCGCACGCGGCGTCGCCGTGGGCGCGCACTTCATCCTCGGCCTGCCCGACGAGAGCGACGCGGAGCTGCTCGACCGCACGCGCATCATCAACGCGCTGCCGCTCGCCACGGTCAAGTTCCACCAGTTGCAGTTCGTCGAGGGGACGCGCATGACCGACCTCTACGACGCGGAGCCCGCGCGGTTCCGCCGCTGGACGGCCGCCGAATACGTCGACCTGACGGCCGAAATCCTGCGCCGCCTGCGGCCCGACATCGCCGTCGAACGCATCGCGGGCCAGACGCCGCCCCGCATCCGCTGCCGGCGGCCGTGGGGCAACCTGCGCGGCGATGCGCTGTGGCGGATGCTCGAAAAAAGACTCGTCGAAAAAAACGCGCATCAGGGCGAATTTTTCGTATCTTCGCAGCGTTAATCGTTCGCTGTCATGAAAAGACCCAGGGTAAACCGTCAGGCGGTCGTCGGAACCGTCCTCGAATATGTCTGGATGATTTTCGGCATGTTCATCTACTCGTTCGGGTGGCTGGCCTGCATCATGCCCGCCAACACGCTGGGAGGCGGTGCAGCCGGTCTGTCGCTGCTGTTCTACCATATCACGGGACTGCCCATCGGCATGTTGACGCTCATCGTCAACGGCGTGCTGCTGCTCATCGGCGGCACGATCGTGGGGTGGAACTTCGGCATGAAGACCATCTTCTGCATCGCCATGCTCTCGGTCACGATGTCGGTGCTGCAACCGCTGCTGGCTGCCGTTACGCCGGCCGGGCAGACGCTCTTCGCGCTCGATCCCGTCAGCGACCGCATCCTGCTGGTCATCCTGGGCGGCATCATCGCCGGCATCGGCATCGCCATCTGCTTCCGGCAGGGCGGCTCGACGGGCGGCACGGACATCATCGCCATGATCGTCAACAAGTACAAGACGATCAGCTACGGCCGCATCGTGATGACCGTCGACTCGATGATCATCCTCTCGTCGCTGTTCGTGGGCGACATGGGCGTCGACTCGGTCATCTACGGCTTCGTCGTCACGGCGGTGCTGGGCTATACGGTCGACGTGATCCAGGCCGGCAACCAGCAGTCGAGCCAGATCTTCGTCTTCACGCGCCGTTACGAGGCGATGGCCGACCAGATCATCGCCACCACGCGCCACAGCGCCACGATCCTCGACGCTACGGGCTGGTACTCGAAGGAGGACATCAAAGTCGTGGTCGTGGTCTGCCGCAAGCGCGAAACCTCCCAGCTGCTCAAACTGGTGCGCGGCGTCGACGGCGACGCCTTCATCTCCGTGGGTTCCGTCATGGGCGTCTACGGCAAGGGCTTCGAAGCCCTCAACAAGGTCTGACGACCGCTCCTCAACCGAAACCTCCGACCGTCCGCCGCGACGGTCGCCAATCGATAGCGCCTATGCGAAACATTGCCTTCCCCAACCTGCTGAAAACCCTTCGGGAATATGTTCTCATGACCGCGGGCCTGCTGATCTACTCGTTCGGGTGGATCGCCTGCATCAAGCCCATGGAGGTGGCCGCCGGCGGCGGCACGGGGCTGGCGATGATCGTCAGCCACACGGCCGCCGAAATGTGGGGCGTCGACATCCGCATCGGTACGGTATTCCTGACGATCAACGCCTTCCTGCTGCTCCTGTCGGGGCTGACGGTGGGGTGGAACTTCGGTTTCAAGACTCTCTTCTGCATCGTCGTGGCATCGGGATTCATGGCGCTCATGGAACCCTATTTCATGGTCCACTACCCGCCGTCGGGCGACGTGCTGGGACTCGACGACAAGCTGCTCACGATCATCCTCGGCGCACTGCTCGCAGGCGCCGGCATGGCCGTCTGCTTCACCGCCGGCGGCGCCACGGGCGGCACGGACATCGTCGCCAAAATCTTCCACAAATACTGGGGCGTCGCCTACGGCAAAGTCATCATCTACACCGACATACTCATCATCGGCTCGACGCTGCTGGTAGGCTACGGCCTCTCGGACGTGGTCTACGGCTACATCGTCACGGTGGTCGTCGGCACGTCGGTCGACCTGCTCATGGCCGGCAGCCAGCAGTCGAACCAGATCTTCATCGTCACGGCCGACTACGACCGCATGGCCGAAGCGATCCTGCACGAAGCCGACCGCGGCGTGACGCTCATCGACGCCACGGGCGGCTACTCGCGCCACGAAATCCGCATCGTCATGGTCGTCTGCTACAAGCGCGACGCGGGACACGTCCTGCGCATCGCCCGCGACGTCGACCCCAAAGCCTTCGTCACCATCGCATCGGTTTCGGGCACCTACGGCGAAGGATTCCGCAAACTGACCCAACTCCGCTGACCTGCCCGATGGAGCGTTACGCCGATATCGTCCTGCCGCTGGCGCAGCCCGCCTACACCTACGCCGTCGCCGACGGTCTCGACGTGGAGGAGGGGCAGGCCGTGGCCGTGCAGTTCGGGGCGCGGCGCATCTACACGGGCATCGTCTGGCGCATCCACGGCCGGCGGCCCGACTTCCCCCGCATCAAGACCGTCTCGCGGGTACTCTACGACCGTCCGCTGCTCGACGCACGGCAGCGCGCCCTGTGGGAGTGGATGGCCGACTACTACCTCTGCACGCTGGGCGAGGTGATGCGCTTCGCCCTGCCGCAGACGATCAAGCCGTCGGGCAACAGCGAACAGGAGTTCGCCGACCGCGAATACCGCCCCCGCACCGAGCTCTACGCGGCGCTCGACGCCTCGCTGCACGACGAGGAGCGGTTCCACGACCTCATGGAGCGGCTCTCGCGGCGGGCGCCGCGCCAGTACGCCGCGCTCCTGGCCATCGCTTCGGCCGAGGGCGGCGACCGCATCTCGACCGGCGAGGTGCCCCGACGGCTCTTGGAGGCCGACGCCGCGACGCTGGCGGCATTGCAGAAGAAGGGCCTCGTCACGCTCACCCGCCGCGAACGGAGCGTCGAACGCGGCTGCGTGCGGTTCCAGCTTCCGACACTCACACCGGCCCAACAGAGCTGCCTCGATACGATCCGCGGCCACTTCGACGCCGGACGCCGCACCGTGCTGCTGCACGGCATCACCGGTTCGGGCAAGACCGAGCTCTACATCCACCTGATCGCCGAGGCGCTCGTCCGCGGCGGCGACGTGCTGCTGCTCGTGCCCGAAATCGCCATCACGGCGCAGCTCATCGCGCGGCTCGAACGCATCTTCGGCAGCCGCGTGACAGCCTACCACTCGAAGCTCACGCTCGCGCGCCGCACCGAAAGCTACCTGCGCCTGACGCGCTCCGACGGCGGGGAACTGGTCGTCGGCGCCCGCTCGGCGCTCTTTCTGCCGCTGCGGCACCTGCAACTGATCGTCGTCGACGAGGAGCACGACACGGGCTACAAGCAGACCGACGCGCAGCCGCGCTACAACGCCCGCGACGTGGCCGTCGTCATGGCACGCCTGCGGGAGGCCCGCACGGTGCTGGGCAGCGCCACCCCCTCGCTCGAAAGCTACGCCAACGCACTGGGCGGCAAGTACGGGCTGGCGACGCTCGACGAGCGCTACGGCGACGCTCGGCCGCCGCTCGTGCTCGTTTCGGACACGCTGCGCGCCGTCAAGCGCAACGAGCGCAAGACCCATTTCAACCGCCTGCTGCTCGACAAGCTCGCCGACGTACTCGCCCGCGGCGAGCAGGCGATGCTCTTCCAGAACCGCCGCGGATTCGCCCCCTACGTCGAGTGCCGCGCCTGCGGCTGGACGGCCCGCTGCCCCCGCTGCAACGTGACGCTCACCTACCACAAGCGCGACCACCGCCTCCAATGCCACTACTGCGGCCACGTCGAAACCGTCCCCGTCCGCTGTCCGGCGTGCAGGGCCGGTGAGGTAACCCCCGCGGGATTCGGCACCGAGAAGGTCGAGGAGGAGCTGGCGCGCCTCTTCCCCGCGGCGCGCATCGAGCGGCTCGACCGCGACACGGCCACCTCCGAACGCGCCTACCGCGCCATTATCGACCGCTTCGAGAGCGGGCAGAGCGACCTGCTGGTCGGCACGCAGATGATTACCAAAGGGTTCGACTTCGCACGGGTCTCGCTGGTAGGCATCCTCAACGCCGACAACCTGCTCTTCGCACCCGATTTCCGCGCCGCCGAACGCGCCTTCCAGCTGATGACGCAGGTGGCCGGACGCGCCGGACGGCGCGACGCGGCGGGCGAAGTGGTGATCCAGACCACGGAGCCCGAACACCCCGTCATCCGGCAGGTCGCCGCGGGCGACTACGAAGCGATGGCGCGCACGCAGCTGGCCGAACGCCGCGCCTTCGCCTATCCGCCCTACGCACGGCTGATCCGCCTGACGCTCCGCCAGCGCGACCGCGACCTGCTCTACCGGGCTTCGGCGGCGCTCGCCGTGGCGCTGCGCGGCCGTTTCGGCAGACGGGCCATGGGGCCGGTCGCTCCGCCCGTCGACCGCATCCGCGAGGAGTACATCACCGAATTCCTGCTCAAAATCGAGAGCGGCGCCTCGGCCTCCCGTGCCCGGGAAGTGCTGCGCGAGGTGCTCCGGCAGACGCTCGGTGCGAAAGAGTTCCAAACCGTAACGCTCAGCTGCGATGTCGATCCTCAGTGATACGGTGCGCGGCGTCGGACGGCTGCTCTTTCCCGTGCGGTGTCCGGTCTGCGGCGGCGAGATGCCGCCCGGCAGCCGCGTGGTCTGCACCCGCTGCCGCTATGCCGTGCCGCTCACGGGCTTCTGCTATGCGACCTACAATCCCTTGTGGGAGCGGCTCTCGGCGCTGGTTCCCGTCGAACAGGCCTCGGCCTTCCTCTACTTCATCCCCGGCAGCGGGTGGCGCGAGCTGATCCACCGCTTCAAATACGACGGCGCATGGCGCCTTGCACGCGATATGGGCGTATGGTACGGTCACTGCCTGGCCGACAGCGGCCTCTACGACACGGTGGACCGGATCGTCCCCGTGCCGCTCCACTGGCGCAAACGGTTGCGCCGCGGCTACAATCAGGCGGAGTACCTGGCCGAGGGGATCGCCCGCGCGCTCCGCGCCGAAGTCGACCGCCACAGCGTCCGCCGCATCCGCAACAACCCCGCACAGGCGCTCCACCGCCACGCCGAGCGGTGGGACAACGTCGAGGGAATCTTCGCCGTACGCCGTCCCGAAAGGCTCGCGGGGCACCATCTCCTGCTGGTGGACGACGTGCTCACTACGGGCGCCACACTGCTCTCATGCGCCGAGACGATCCTGCGCACCGCGCCCGACTGCCGGCTGAGCGTCGCGGTGCTGGCCGTCCCGCAGCGGGAGTTCGGCCTCGACGGATGACGGGCGGGAAAATGTACCGTCAGACGCTCTGCGAACGGTGCGGATGCAGCTCCGGTTCGCCGTCGGCGAAGGAGCCGCACGAGCCGGAGCGAGTTGCAGGCCGCCGCGCGGGGCGGTGACGGACTGCCGACATCGCCGGGCGATGCTCCTCTCGGCACGAAACGTCTCCGGCCGTTTATGCGGACGGATATTTTATTTTTCACGCTTAATTTTATTTATTGCGCAGCTTTGCGTAATTTTGAATCCGAAACCGAATGCCATGTCACAAGAAAACAATACGACACCGTCCGCACGCAACCGCGAAGCCTACGCCGCACTGACCGAAATGGGTGGCAACGTCCCGCCGCAGGCCGTCGAACTGGAAGAGGCCGTGCTGGGTGCGCTGATGCTCGAAAAGGACTCGATCATCACCGTACAGGAATTCGTCACCCCCGAAGCCTTCTACACCGAGGAGCACCGGTTGATCTACCGCGCCATCGAGGAGCTGTCGTCGGAGTTGAAGCCGATTGACCTCTACACCGTCACCGAGCGGCTCAAAGTCAAGAAGGAGCTCAAAAAGGTGGGCGGCGCCTCCTATCTGGCGCAGCTCACGCAGAAGGTCGGTTCGGCCGCCAACGTCGAGTTCCACGCCAAAATCGTGGCGCAGAAGTACGTGCAGCGCGAACTGATCCGCTCGGCCACGGAAATTCAGCGCCGTTCCTACGACGAATCGACCGACGTGACGGACCTGATCGGCTTCGCCGAGCAGGAGATCTTCAAGGTGGCCGAAGGACACGTGAAACGCTCCGTGCAGTCGGCAGCCGACGTGCTGGCGCGCACGCTGGCGCAGATCGAGGAGAACGCCAAGAACAAGAGCGCCTTCAACGGCGTGCCGTCGGGCTTCATGGCGCTCGACCGCGTGACGATGGGCTGGCAGCCGTCGGATCTGATCATCATCGCCGCCCGCCCCTCGATGGGTAAGACGGCCTTCACGCTCACCATGGCGCGCAACATGTCGGTCGACCACGAGCAGGCGGTCGCCTTCTTCTCGCTCGAAATGCCGGCGCACCAGCTCATGATGCGTCTGGTGGTGGCCGAGACGGGCATACCGGGCAACGATCTCAAACTGGGACGGCTCTCGCCCGAACAGTGGCGCCACCTCGAATCGGCCACCAAGCCGCTGGGAAGCGCCAAACTCTTCATCGACGACACGCCGGCGCTGTCGGTCTTCGAGTTCCGCTCGAAGGCGCGCCGTCTGAAAATACATAACGACATCAAGATCATCATGATCGACTACCTGCAACTGATGACCGGCGGCCCGCAGGCCGCCAAGGGAGGCAACCGCGAGCAGGAGGTGTCGTTCATCTCGCGCACGCTCAAAGCCATCGCCAAGGAGCTCAACGTCCCGATCATCGCCCTTTCGCAGCTGAACCGTTCGACCGAGTTGCGCGGCGGCTCGAAGCGGCCGCAGCTGTCGGACCTGCGCGAGTCGGGCGCCATCGAGCAGGACGCCGACATCGTGGCCTTCATCCACCGTCCCGAATACTACGGCATCAACCAGGACGAGAACGGAATGCCCACGGCGGGTATGGCCGAGCTGATCATCGCCAAGCACCGCAACGGCGCCGTGACCGACGTCAAGCTGCGCTTCCTGAAAGATCAGGCGCGCTTCGCCGACATCGACGACGCCGACCTGCTGCCGGGCGGCGCGCCCGCACCGGGGCAGCAGTACGACGATTTCGCCAGCGATTCGAACGCACCGGCAGGCTTCGCCCCCGGTCCCGCATCGATGGTCTCCACCGAATTCGACATCACGCCCCGCCCGCTCGGCGACGAAGCCCCCTTCTAAGGCCATGTTCGTCCGTATCGCAGCAGGAGCCGTCGCAGGCATCGACGCCGTGACGGTCTCGGTCGAGGTCAACGTCGCCGCGGCCGGACAACTGGGCCTCTTTTTGGTCGGGCTGCCCGACAACGCCGTCAAGGAGAGCGAACAGCGCATTCGCTCAGCCTTCGAAAACACGGGGCTGCGGATGACGGGCAAGAAGCTGGTGGTCAACCTCGCTCCGGCCGATCTGCGCAAGGAGGGGGCGGGTTTCGACCTGCCGATCGCCGTGGGCATCCTCGCCGCCACGGAGCAGGTTCCGGCCGAGGCGCTCGACGGGACGATGCTGGCGGGCGAACTGTCGCTCGACGGGACGCTCAAACCTGTGCGCGGCATCCTTCCGATGGCCGTCAAGGCCCGCGAAGAGGGGCTGCGGCGTCTGATCGTCCCGTGCGACAACGCCTGCGAAGCGGCCGTGGTCGAGGGCGTGGAGGTGATCGGTGCGGCATCGCTGGGCGAGACGGTGGAGTACCTGCGCGGCGACCGGACGATCGCACCGGCGGCAGCTTCCGCCGCCTTCGCGGAGGAAGAGGGCGGCTACGCCGAAGATTTCGCCGACGTCAAGGGGCAGGCGGCCGTCAAGCGGGCGCTCGAAATCGCGGCGGCGGGCGGCCACAACGTGCTGATGATCGGCGCGCCGGGTTCGGGCAAGACGATGCTCGCACGCCGGCTGCCCTCGATCCTGCCGCCGCTGACGCTCGACGAAGCGCTCGAAACGACCAAGATCCACTCCGTCGCGGGCAAGATCGGAGCGCACCGCGGCCTGCTCGCCGAACGGCCCTTCCGCGCACCGCACCACCTCTCGTCGCAGGTGGCGCTCATCGGCGGCGGACAGTCGCCCCGTCCGGGCGAAGTGTCGCTGGCGCACAACGGCATCCTCTTTCTGGACGAGCTGCCCGAATTCGGCCGCAACGTGCTCGAAGTGCTCCGGCAGCCCCTCGAAGAGCGGCGCATCACCGTCTCGCGGGCGCGTTACAGCGTCGAGTATCCGGCCAACTTCACGCTGGTGGCGGCGATGAATCCCTGCCCGTGCGGCTACTACAACCATCCTACGCGCGAATGCACCTGCCCGCCGGGCGCCGTACACCGCTATCTGGGCCGTATCTCCGGCCCGCTCATGGACCGCATCGACCTGCACATCGAGGTGACGCCGGTATCGATTCAGGAGATGGCCTCCGCCGAACGCGGCGAACCGAGCGCCGCGATCCGCCGGCGGGTCGTCCGCGCCCACGAAGTGCAGCGCGACCGATTCAGGGGCGTGGCCGGCGTCTACACCAACGCGATGATGACGGGCCGCATGGTGCGCGAATACTGCCCGATCGACGCCGAAGCGCGCACGCTGCTCGAACGGGCCATGGAGCGGCTCAGCCTCTCGGCACGCGCCTACGACCGCATCCTGAAAGTGGCGCGCACGATCGCCGATCTGGCGGGCGACGAGCGGATCGGCACGGCGCCGATCGCCGAGGCGATCCGCTACCGCTCGCTCGACCGCGAGTCGTGGGGACGATGACTGAAAAAATTAAGAATGAATATTACATACAGATGAAACGGGTGATTCTTTCAGGCGGCGGCACAGGCGGCCACATCTATCCGGCCGTCGCAGTGGCCGAAGCACTTCAACGCCGCTGCGGCGACGGGGTGGAACTCCTCTTCGTCGGCGCCGAAGGCAAAATGGAGATGGAGAAGATTCCGGCGCTGGGCTACCGCATCGTAGGGCTGCCGACGGCGGGACTGCAACGGCGGTTCGCGCTGTCGAATCTGGCGCTGCCCTTCAAGGTACTCAAAAGCGTCGGCCGTGCGCGGCGCACGATCTGCGAGTTCGGCGCCGACGTCGTGGTGGGATTCGGCGGCTACGCCTCGGGGCCCGTGCTGTGGGCCGCGCAGCGATCGGGAATCCCGACGCTCATTCAGGAGCAGAACTCCTACGCCGGTCTGACGAACAAGATCCTCGCACACGGTGCGCGGCGTATCTGCGTGGCCTACGACGGCATGGAGCGCTTCTTCCCCGCCGAGCGGATCGTGCACACGGGAAATCCCCTGCGCGGACGCTTCGCCGTGCCGACCGAGGCCGACCGGCTGGAAGGACTGGCAGCTTTCGGATTGGACGCCGCACGCCCCACGGTGCTCGTCGTGGGCGGCTCGCTGGGCTGCCGCACGCTCAACGAGACGATGAAGGCGTGGCTCGCGCGGCAGGAGTTCCGGCCGCCGTTCCAGGTGATCTGGCAGACGGGCAAATATTACGAGGCCGAGATGCGGCGCTTTCTCGAAGAACATCCCGCGCCGGGCGTCTGGCAGGGGGCCTTCATCGACCGTATGGACCGCGCCTATGCCGCGGCCGACGTCGTGGTGTCGCGCAGCGGCGCCTGCTCCGTCTCGGAGCTGTGTCTGGTGGGCAAGCCCACGCTCTTCGTCCCCTCGCCCAACGTGGCCGAAGATCACCAGACCAAGAACGCGCAGGCGCTCGTCGACCGGCAGGCTGCCGTTCTGGTCGCCGACGCCGAAGCGCCCGCACGGGCCATGGAGACGGCGGGCGAACTGCTCGCCGACCCCGCACGGAGGACGCTGCTCGCCCGCAACATCGCGGCGCTGGCCGTGCCCGACGCGGCGGAACGGATCGTCGACGAAATCGAAAAAATCTGGTAAGATGGAGATACAACGCATCTATTTCATCGGCATCGGCGGTATCGGCATGAGCGCGCTGGCCCGCTATTTCCTCCACGAAGGCCGCGAGGTGGCCGGCTACGACCGCACGCGGTCGGCACTCACCGAGGCGCTCGCGGCCGAGGGAGCCGCCATTCACTACACGGACGACACGGCGGCCATTCCCGCCCCGTTCCGCGAGCGGGAGGGCACCGTGGTGGTCTACACCCCCGCCGTGCCGGACGACCACGCCGAACTGAGCTGGTTCCGAGACCACGGCTTCACCGTCGAGAAACGGTCGCAGATGCTGGGCCACCTCTCGGCCGGCAAATACGTGATGGCCGTGGCCGGCACGCACGGCAAGACCACCACCTCGACGCTCGTCGCATGGCTCAACCGCGAGGTCGAAGGGGCCGGAAGCGCCTTTCTGGGCGGCATCTCGAAGAACTTCGGCAGCAATCTGGTGCTGGGCGACGGGCCGCGGCTCGCAGTCGAAGCCGACGAGTTCGACCGCTCGTTCCTCCGCCTGCGGCCCGACGTGGCGGTCGTCACGGCCGTAGACGCCGACCATCTCGACATCTACGGCACCCACGAAGCCGTGAAGGAGGCCTTCGCACAGTTCATCGAGCGCATCCGGCCGGGCGGCGCGCTGGTACTCAAAGCAGGCGTCGACGTGGCGCTGCGCAACGACGCCGTCACGGTCTACCGCTACGCCTACGACACCCCCTGCGACTTCTACGCCCGCGACGTGCGGCTCATCGAGGGCGGACACTACCGCTACGATCTGGTCACGCCGTCGGGTGTGATCGCCGACTGCACGTTGGGGATCCCCGGCTGGGTCAACGTCGAAAACGCCGTGGCGGCCGTCGCGGCGATGTGGTGCGCCGCCCGCGCCGAAGGAGGGACGCTCGACACAGAGCGACTGCGGCGTGCGCTGGCAGCCTTCGAGGGGGTCAAACGCCGCTTCGAATTCTACGTCAATACCCCGCGGCAGGTCTACATGGACGACTATGCCCACCATCCGCGCGAACTGGCCGCCGCGCTCACCTCGGTGCGGCGGATGTTTCCCGGCCGGCGCGTGACGGCGGTCTTCCAGCCGCACCTCTACACCCGCACGCGCGACTTCTACCGCGAGTTCGCCGAGGCGCTGTCGCAGGCCGACGAAGTGCTGCTGCTGCCGATCTATCCCGCACGCGAGGAGCCGATCGAGGGCATCGCCTCCGAGATCATCGCCGAACGGGTCACCGTACCGTGCCGCATCGTCGGCCGCGAAGCGCTGGCGGCGACGCTCGGCGCAGCCGCGACCGACGTGGTCGTCAGCTTCGGGGCGGGCAACATCGACGCCTGCTGCGATGCCGTGGCGGACGTATTGCGTAAAAAAGCCTGACGGATGCCCAGACCGCTGCGATACACGCTCATCGGGCTGCTGTGGGCCGCCGTGGCCGGGTACATCGTCTACTCGGCCGCACGGGTGCGGACTCACCGGCGACAGCTCGTCGTGCAGCGGCTCGATATCGAGATCGCCGACAGTTCGTCGCACGGGCAGCTCGTCACGGGCGGCGCAGTACGGCAGTGGCTGGCGCGCAGCGGCGTGAAAACCGTCGGTGCGGCGGCGCGCGAGGTCGACCTGCGGAGCATCGAAGGACTGATCCTGCGCAACGGGTTCGTGGCCGACGCCACCGCCTCGATCGACTACGGCGGCGTGCTGCGCATCGCCGTACGCCAGCGCCGTCCCGTCGTGCGGCTGCTGTTCGACGGCTACAACGCCTACGCCACCGACGAAGGGTATCTCTTCGCGGCGCCGCAGTCGTCGGCGCTCTACGTTCCGGTGATGACCGGTTCCTACGCCCCGCCCGCTCCGGCCTCCTACACGGGATCGATAGCGGATTACACCGCCGCGCGGATCGCCGAATCGGAGGGCCGCATCGCCGAGATCGAACGCGAAAAATATCCTCTCTACCGCGCCGAGCGCGAGAACGACGAAAACATCAAGGCGCTGCGGCGCATGACGATCAAGAAAGGGCTGTTCGAACGCCGCGAAAATTTCGAGCGCCGCGTGAAGGAGCTGCGTGAAAAAAAGGCGCGGCTGCGCCGCGAATACCGCTATACGGCGCGGGTCTTGCAGGAGCGCATCGATAAAATCTCCGCCCGGCAGGCGGCCGAACGGGAAAAACAAAAAAAGTTGCGGAAAAGCTACGAAGATTTCCTGAAACTGCTTAACTTTGTGGTGCTCGTCGAAAAGGACGATTTCTGGCGATCGGAGATCGTCCAGATCGTCGTGGCGAAAGGCCCGGACGGAGCGCCCGAGATCGAACTGGTACCCCGCACGGGCAGCCATACGGTGATCTTCGGCAGCCCCGACGACGCGGAGGAGAAACTCGCGAAACTGCTGACGTTCTACCGCCGCGGATTGCGGAACATCGGATGGGAAGAGTACCGCACGATCAACGTCAAATACAAAGAACAAGTGGTGTGCACAAAATAGAGCGTCTGCACCGGAGCGGCGGCCGAAAGACCGTCCGCAAGGCAAACGCCCGATGAAACAAAGCTGACAAACGTGGAGAAGAAGAATTACATCGTCGCAATCGACCTGGGATCGTCGAACGTCGTGGTGGCCGTCGCCGAACGCGACGCCGAGGGACGTCCGGTCGTCCGCAGCATCGTCTCGAAACCTTCGCAGGGAGTGAAGGCGGGCATGATTACGAATATCGAGCAGGTGAGCAATTCCATCAAGGCGGCCGTCGAGGCCGTTGGCGAGGAGCTGGGCATCCGTATCACCGAAGCCTACACCGGCATTTCGGGCGATTTCGTACGCTGCGCCCGCCACACCGACCACGTCTTCACCTCCGATCCGCAGAACGGCGTCAACCGCACCGACGTGGAGGCGCTGTTCGACCGTATGCGCAACGTGCAGGCCCCCGACGACGAGACGATCATGGAGCGCATCCCGCAAAACTACCTCGTGGACGAAAACCAGGAGGTGGCCGACCCCGTCGGATCGTTCGGCAAGCGGCTCGCATCGACCTTCAACTTCATCCTTTGCGCCAAAACCCCGATCGAACGGCTCAACCTGGCGCTGCGCCGGCTGGGCATCCGCTCGCTGGGGATGTACGCCAACGCGCTGGTGACGGGCGCCGCCGTCCTCTCGGCGGACGAGAAGGAGGAGGGTGCGGCCGTGGTCAACATCGGCGGCGGCGTGACCGACGTGGCGGTCTACTACCGCAACGTGCCGCGCTACATCGCCACCATCCCCATGGGGGCGGGGGCGATCAACAACGACATCCGCACGCTGGGCATCCTCGAACGCCACGTGGACAGCCTCAAACGCAAATTCGGTTCGGCGGTCGCCGAGCTGGCGCCCGAAAACAAGATGGTGAGCGTCAAGGGACGCACCGCCAAGGAGACCAAGGATATCCTGCTGCACAACCTGGCCGTGGTGATCGAATCGCGCGCCCGCGACATCGCCGAATACGTCGCGCAGGAGATCCGGGATTCGGGATTCGGCGACAAGCTGGCCTACGGCATCGTGCTGACGGGCGGCTCGGCGCAGTTGCAACATATCGACGAACTGTTCCGCCGCGTAACGGGCATGGAGGTCCGCATCGGCACGGCCGAAGAGGCCGTCGACGAGACGTCGCGGGAAAAGGTCGCTTCGCCGGCCTACTCGACGGCCGTCGGACTGCTGCTCCGCGGCGCCGCCCACGGCGACTGCGCCGTGACCGATATCCCGCGTCAGGGAGGTGCGGCACAGCCCGCCGGGCCGACGATCCCGCGCGCGACCCCTTACTCTGCCGGGAAGCCCGCGACAGGCGTTTCGGCAGCGCCCTACACACCGCGGCCCGCGGCCGCACCGACTCCCCCGCCGACGACACCCGCGGCGAACGCCGCAACGGAAGGGGCGGCGCAAGGGGCCGCAGCCGAAACCGCCGAGACGCCGCATCGTCCGAAACGGGGCCTGCTCGACAAGCTCAAACAGAAGTTGGGAACCCGCCTGGACGACTTCTTCACCGGATCGGAAGACGAAGAAATCTGAGTCGCCCGACCGGGCAAGGCGGCGGGAAGCCGAAACAATACGAACGAGAAAACACAAAACCGGCCGGCAACCGGAACGAACGCCCGACGAAAAAGAGGTTAAGGAATTATGAGTGACGATCTGATGAACGAAATTGCTGCGGCAAAAGATAAATCTTCGATAATCATGGTGGTGGGCGTCGGCGGTGCCGGCGGCAACGCCGTGAACCACATGTGGAACCTCGGCATCAAGGACGTCGGGTTCATGGTCTGCAACACCGACGCACAGGCGTTGGACAACAGTCCCGTCGAGGAGAAGGTGCAGCTGGGGCGTGAAGGTCTCGGTGCGGGCAACGATCCCGAAAACGGACGCAAGGCGGCCATCGAATCGCTCGACGACATCCGCCGCAGGCTCGAAGCGGCCGGCACGCGGATGCTCTTCGTGACGGCCGGTATGGGCGGCGGCACGGGCACGGGCGCATCGCCCGTAATCGCCAAACTGGCGCATGAAATGGGCATCCTCACCGTCGGTATCGTCACCTCGCCGCTGGCCGTCGAGGGCAAGATCCGCTACGAACAGGCCTTTCGGGGCATCGAGGAGCTGAGCCGCAACGTCGATTCGCTATTGGTCATCAACAACGAGAACATCGTCGAGATGTACGGCCGCCTCTCGCTCAAACAAGCCTTCGGCAAGGCCGACGACATCCTCGCATCAGCTGCCAAGGGCATCGCCGAGATCATCACCGTCGAAAGCGACATGGTCAACGTCGACTTCGCCGACGTGTCGAAGGTGATGCGCGACAGCGGCCGCGCCCACATGTCGGTGGCTACGGCCGAAGGCGAGCACCGCGCCGCAGAGGTGGCCCGCGCGTCGCTCGAATCGCCGCTGCTCGACCATACGCTCATATCGGGCGCGAAAAACATCCTGCTGAACATCTCGACCTCCGACGCCGATTCGCTGGCGCTGGACGAGGTGATGGAGATCCTGAAATACATCCAGTCGCACGCCAGCGTACAGGCCCCCGACGGCACGGTGCACGACGCCAACATCATCTGGGGCACGAGCGTCAAACCGCAGCTGGGGCGGCGCATCGAGCTGGTCGTCGTGGCGACGGGATTCGACAGCGCGGCGATCGAGCGCGCCGCGAAACCGGTCGTCCCGCCCGCCGACATCCTCGCCGCGCAGCCCCGCGAAGAGAACACGGTGCTCGAACCGATCAAACCGCGCCCCGTGCCGACGCTGCGGCCCATGACGCAGGTGATGCTGGGCGAACGGCCGACACGTTACAAGAACATCGAGGCGCAACTGGCCGTGCCGGCCTACCGGACGCGCAAGGCCGAGCTGATCGTCGAGACCTCGACCAGCCGCAAGGAGGTGCTCAAGGAGGAGGGCGACGCCGCGGCGAAACCTCCGCAGGAGAAGGGCGGCTCGCTCTTCGACTGATCCGTCGGCAGGCAGTGCAAAACGAAAATAAACGAATTTGGAAGGCAGTCTGGTCACACTCAACCCCGTAGACATCGGTCTGCTCCTGCCGGGAGCGGTCGCGGTGTGCCTGCTGGCGGTCTCGGCCCTCGTTTCGGGCGCCGAGACGTCGTTTTTCTCGCTCACACCGCACGACATACGGGACATCAAGGCACATCCCGAAAAATCTTCGAACGACGCCATTCTGCGGCTGCTCGGCGACGTCGATCAACTGCTCGCTACGATTCTGGTGGTCAACAATCTGGTGAACATCTGCATCGTCATCCTGGCCGCACGCATCATCAACCTGCTCTTCACGTTCGGCTCGGCCGGCATGCGCTTTCTCTTCGAATCGGTCATCGCCACCTTCCTGCTGCTGCTTTTCGGCGAGATCATCCCCAAGGTATTCGCCCAGAGCCGCCCCCTGCGGTTCGCCCGTACGGTAGCGCGCCCCATCCTGCTGATGCGCTGGCTGATGCGCCCCTTCGCCTACATCCTGATCCGCACGAGCAGCACGATCAGCGAACACGCCGCGCGTCGCAACGAGATTTCGCTCGACGAGCTGGCCGACGCCGTCGACATGACCGCCACCGCCTCGGCCGAGGAGCACAACATGCTCTCGGGCATCGTCAAGTTCGCCAACACCGAGGTGCAGGAGATCATGCGTCCCCGCGTGGATGTCGTCGCCGTCGGAATAGGCGACAACTACCTGAGCGTCAAGGAACGCATCATCGCTTCGGGCTTCTCGCGCATTCCGGTCTGCGACGAGGATCTGGACAATATCAAGGGAATCCTCTACGTCAAGGATCTGCTGCCCTACATCAACAACGGCGACGAATTCGGCTGGCAACAACTGTTGCGAAAAGCCTATTTCGTGCCCGAACACAAGAAGATCAACGACCTGCTGGAAGAGTTTCAGTCGAACAAGGTACACATGGCCGTCGTGGTCGACGAATACGGTTCGACGCTGGGCATCGTCTCGCTCGAAGATATTCTCGAAGAGATCGTCGGCGAGATTTCGGACGAGAGCGACGCCGTCGAAAGCGCCTACACCAAGCTCGACGACCGCAACTACCTCTTCGACGGCAAGACCCACATCGGCGACTTCGAACGCATCCTGCAACTGCCCGAAAACACCTTCGCCGACGTCAAGGGCGAGGCCGAGACGCTGGCGGGACTGATGCTCGAAATCAAGCGCGATTTTCTGAAAAAGGGCGACGTCGTGACCACGCACGACCTCCGTTTCACGGCCCACACGATCGAAGGCCGACGCATCGACAAGGTACAGGTGACGCTGCCCGAATAGACGGCCGCGCACCGGATTCCCCAACCCGCTCAATCCCGAAAAGATGACCCTCCGCTGCATCCTCGCCCCGCTGGCTTCGCCCGACACGCTTCGCGGGCAGGTGACCGATGCCGATTGGGCCGCTGCGGCCGCATTTCCGCCCCGCCGACGGGCCGAATACCTCACATGGCGCGCCGTCGTCTACCGCGAACTGGGTGCCGTGCCGATCGGCTACGACGCCGCGGGCGGCCCCGTGCTGATCGGCGATCCGCGCCATATCGGCGTCTCGCACGGGGGCGGGCACGCGGCCGTCGTGATCTCCGACCGCCCCTGTGCGGTAGACATCGAATCCGAGACACGTCGTTTCACCCGCGCGGCGGCGCATTTCCTTACTCCGGCCGAAGCCGCACTCGGCGACGATCCGCGCGTGGCGGGCGTGGTCTGGTGCGCCAAGGAGACGCTCTACAAGCTGGCCCGCCGTCGCGGACTCGACCTGCTGCGCGACCTCGCGATCGAACGGATCGACTTCGCGGCGGGCGAGGTCGTCGGCCGCGTCCGCGGCGGCGAACCGATCCCAATGCGGCTGGAATTGCGCGAAGGGCTGATCGTCGTCCACACCCTTTGATCCGCAGCGACATCCGCCGCACCGCCTTCTCTATGCAGCGACCGATCCGGAAATCGACGGCAACATACGCACCCGGACCGGGCGCACACGAAATCACCCCTGCTGCAATGTATCGCAGCAGGGGTGAAAACCGTTTCCGGCGGCGGAAAGCCCGCGTCGGTCAACTCCCGTGCAGGGGTTCCCAGCCCAACCGCAGATCGGGAAGTCCGGTCAGTTCGCGCACCGCCCGACGCCCCTCCTCGCCCAATGTAAGCGAATAGCGATTAACGAAGAGCGCGATATGACGGTCGATCACCTCGTCGTCCAACTCACGAGCGTGTTCCCTGACGAACGGCCGCGACACCGTCGGGTGTTCGAGCGCGTAGGCGATGCTGTCGTGCAACACCCGATCGAAGGTGCGACGCACCTCCGCCGGCAGTTCCCGACTCGCCACGATGCCGCCCAACGGCAGCGGCAGTCCCGTCTGCCGCTCCCACAACGCTCCCAGATCGGCCACCAGTTCCAGATTGTGCCGCTCGTAGGTAAAACGCCCTTCGTGAATGAGTACGCCCGCATCGAACGCACCCCGTTCGACCGCTGCGGCGATCTCGGAAAAGAGCACCGGCGTACGGTCGACGATCGAGGGAAAAAAGCGCAGCAGCATGGCATTGGCCGTAGTGAGTTCGCCCGGAATGGCTACGCGCCGGATCGGCGACCGGTCGCCGCGGCGCCGCACGAGCAACTGCCCGTTGCCCCGTCCGAGTGCCGATCCGCTGTCGAGCAGCGCATAACGGTCGACGACGGCCGGCAGCACGGCATAGCTGATCTTCGAAATATCGGGCCCGTCAGGCGACGAGACGCCTTCGTTCAGCTCCTCGATATCCTGGAATCCGACCTCGAACGCGAGGCCCTGCGTCGGGATACGACCGTTGAGCAACGCCTCGAACATGAACGTATCGTTGGGGCAGGGCGAAATACGGAGGCGCAACCGGTCAGTCATCGTCGTCGGCCGAAAGCCGTTTTTTCGTGACCGCCTTCTCCGACCTGCTCCGACCGCCGAAACGGCCGATCAGGAAGCCCGCCAGGAAGATCACGGCCCAGATGACGAGCGTCGTGATCTTGCCCATGGCCCAGACGTAGATCTCGCTCGAATAGAAAATCAGGAGGAAGAAGAGCACCAGCGCGGCGGCGATGCCGATCATCCATTTGGTAGATGTTTTCATAAGCCTATCGGTTTGAATTTCAAGTTTATCACCCCTTTCCGACACCCCCGGCGGATCGGCGAAAGGGAAGTCAATCCAGCGAAGAGACGGATCCGATTTCGCCGACGAGCAGCGCCAACTCCCGTGCCAGCGCCTCGCAGGCATCGGCTACGCGCCACACGCCGAAGGGTTCTCCCACGCGGTTGGAGACGGCACGCACCTCGGCGGCCGGTACGCCCAGCGCCGCAGCGACGGCGAAGAACGCCGCCCCCTCCATGTTCTCCACCTCGGCTCCGGCAGGTGCCGCCCCGCTGCGTGCGACGCTGTTAGAAACCGCCGTGCGCAGCCCCGGAACAGCGAACGTCGGACGATAGGCGTCGGCGTACCGTTCCGGCAATCCCTCCACGCGCTCCTCGGCGACGGCGACGACCTCGCCGACGGCAACCTCCGATGCGGGATAGACGCCGGCGATGCCCGCCAGCAGCAGCAGATCGGGGCGTTCGTCGACGATCGCACGCGCCGTCGCGGCGGCAGCAGCGGCAGGGCCTACGCCCGTGATGCGGTACGCGACGCCGGGACAGCGGCGCCGGAAAGCCTCGGCTTCGCCCGCCGTGGGGAAGAGGACGACCGTGCGCATACGTCTACCGGCCGACGACGGCTTCCAGCTCTTCGACCGTCACGGGGATCGTACGGTCGCCGAGGATGCGGCAGCCGGTGTCGGTCACCAGCAGGTCGTCTTCGATGCGGATGCCGCCGAAATCGAGATAGCGGCTGCGCAGCAGGTCGTAGTCGACGATCCCGCGGAACTTGCCTTCGGCTTCGCACTTGTCGACGAGCGCCGGGATGAAGTAGATGCCCGGTTCGTCGCTCAGGATCGTCCCCGGGCGCAGACGCCACGTGGCGCGGTGGAGGCAGGTAGCCGACTGCGCGGCGCGCTCGGCCACGAGCGAATAGTCGAAACTGCGCTCGCCGATGTTTTCGCAGTCGTGCACGTCCATGCCCAACCCGTGTCCCAGTCCGTGGGGCATGAAGAGGTACATGGCGCCCGCGGCGACAGCGTCGTCGGCCGAACCTTTGAGCAGCCCCACGCCGACGAGCCCCTCGGCCAGCTTGCGGTAGGCTTCGAGGTGTACCTCCTGCATGTACATCATTCCCGGGCGCACGATGCGTGCGATGTGGTCGTGGCACGCCAGCACGATGTCGTAGATCTCGCGCTGCTGCGCCGTGAAACGGCCGCTGACAGGGTAGGTGCGCGTGTGGTCGGAGCAGTAGTTCATCAGGTTCTCGCCGCCGGCATCGACCAGCAGCAGCCGTCCGTCGGCGAGCACCCCCTCCGAGTTGAGGTTGTGCAGCGTCTCGCCGTGCTGCGAGACGATCGACGGGAACGACACGCCGAGCCCCATCGACTTGGCGACGCCCTCGATCGCACCGGCGATCTCGCGCTCGACGACGCCCGCGCGGCACATCCGCATGGCGGTGGTGTGCATGGCGTAACCGATGTGGAAGGCATCCTCCATCTGCGCCACCTCCTCGGCGCTCTTGACCTCGCGCATCTCCGCGACGGCGAACATCAGGTCGACCGACTTGTAGTCGTGCAGCAGCGCAGGAGCGATCCCCAGCAGCGCCGAGAGTTGCAGCTTCGTTTCGCCGCGGTAGGGCGGCAGGTAGTGTATGCGGCGGCCGAGCCGGATCGCGGCGGCCAGATAGTCGGCCAGCGCCGCCAGCGGGCGGCAGTCGGCGACGCCCGCGCGGGCGCCTTCTTCGCGCAGCGTGGGCTGCGGCCCCGTCCAGATGATGTCGTCGACGGTGAAATCGTCGCCGAAAAGCACCTCCTCGCCCGTATCGGCGTCGATGACGCCCGCGAGCGACGGCCGGTCGAGGCCGAAATAGTAGAGGAACGTCGAATCCTGACGGAAATAGTAGGCGTTGTTGGGATAGTTGTTGGCTGAGGGCTGGTTGCCCGGCAGCAGGATCAGCCCGCCGCCCGTCTTCGCGCGCAACTCGGCGCGGCGCGAAACGTAGGTTTTGACCGGAAACATGTTCGTTGATTTTTTTCTTCCATTTCTCGCCTCGGCAATTCGAGCAAGTTCAATTGCGCTCGGCTTGACGAAATGGTTGTCTTTTTTACGTCGTCTCCCTACCGGCGGTTGCCCAGCAGCCGCAGCATGTAGAGAAACAGGTTGATGAAATCGAGGTAGAGCGACAGCGCACCCAGCAGCGCCATTTTCTGCATCGGCTCGTCGACCTCGGCGCCGGAGTAGATCATCCGCTTGATCGTCTGCGTGTCGTAGGCCGTCAGCCCGACGAAGAGCAGGATGCCGACGTAGGTGACGATCCACATGAGCATCTCGCTTCGGAGGAAGAGATTGACCACCGAGGCGAGGATCACGCCCACGAGGGCCATCGTCAGCAGGTTGCCCCACGACGAGAGGTCGCGCCCCGTGACGAAGCCGTAGAGCGACATCGCGCCGAACATGCCGGCCGTGACGAGGAACGTCAGGCCGATCGATCCCAGGTCGTAGACGAGGAAAATGGTCGACAGCGTGGCGCCGTTGACTACCGAATAGGCGATGAACATCAGCGTGGCCGTCAGGAACGACATGCGCATGATGTTGGCCGCCAGGACGAAGACGAGCACCAACTCGGCGACGATGAGGCCGAGGAAGACGAAGCGGCTGCTGAAAATCGCCTGCAACAGCGTTTCGGAGCCGGCCACCGTATAGGCCGTCAGCGCCGTCAGTGCCAGCGCCATAGTCATCCAGAGATAGACGTTGCGGAAAAGCGTCGCGCGCGCGGCATCGGGCTGCGCGGCGGCGAAGGTCGGTTTGGTTGTTTCCATTTTCGTGTCGAATGATTTTGTTATTTTGACATTTCTTTTCGTTTTCCCTGCAAAAGGCGTGCGGCGAATCAGTCGGGCTGCGAATTCGAGGCGTCGGCCGGCACCATGCGGTAGAGCTGGTCGCCGCGCCGCACGAGCGAAGGGGTTTTCAGCGAACAGAAGACCCCTTGCACGGCCTCCTGGGCAGGAGCATTGCCCACATAGGGGTCGGCCGTCAGTTCGACCACGCCCGTCGTCGGCCCCTGGAAGAAGAGCTCGTCGCCGCGCCGCACGGGCGACGCCTCGACCCATACCTCGGCCACCGACTGCTTCTTGAAAAAGTTGGTCACCCGGCCCACGTAGACCTTGCGGCGCGTGGCCGACGACCCGTAATGCTCGCTATGTTCGGCCATCGGCGCACCGGCATAGTAACCCTGCCAGAAGCCGCGGTTGAAGACCGTCGCCAGCTCCTCTTTGAGCGCCGCAGCCAGTTCGGGCGTATATTCGCCCGTCTCCATCGCCCGCAGGGCGCGGTCGTAACACGCCACCACCCGTTTGACATACTCCGCACCGCGGGCACGCCCTTCGATTTTGAGCACGCGCACGCCGGCGCCGACGAAGCGGTCGAGGAAGTCGATCGTGCAGAGGTCTTTGGGCGAAAGGAGGTATTGCCCCTCGGCGGCGAGCTGCGCGCCCGTCTCCACGTCGGTGAGCGTATATTTGCGGCGGCAGATCTGGCGGCAGGCGCCCCGGTTGGCCGAACACCCCGTCTCGTGCAGCGACAGGTAGCACTTGCCCGAAACGGCCATGCACAGCGCGCCGTGGGCGAACATCTCGATGCGCACCGGATCGCCCGAAGGGCCGCAGATCTGCTGCTCGTCGATCGCACGGGCGATGCGGCCGATCTGGTCGAGCGACAGTTCGCGCGCCAGCACCACCACGTCGGCCCACTGCGAAAAGAACTTCACCGCCTCACTGTTCGTGAGGTTGCACTGCGTGGAGATATGCACCTCCATCCCGATGCGGCGCGCGTAGAGGATCGCCGACAGGTCGGAAGCGATCACGGCGTCGACCCCCGCCGCGCGGGCACGGTCGACGAGCGCGTGCATCTGCCGCAATTCGTCCTCGTAGATCACCGTATTGACCGTCAGGTAGCTCTTCACCCCCGCCGCGCGGGCGATCCCGACGATGCGTTCCAGATCGTCCGGCGTGAAATTCGCGGCCGACTTCGACCGCATGTTGAGCTGCCCCACACCGAAATAGACGGCGTCGGCTCCGGCCTGCACGGCCGCCTGCAACGCCTCGTAGCTCCCGGCCGGAGCCATCAGTTCTATGTCGCTTCGTTTCATCTCGAATGTTTTTCTCGTGCCGCCGCTCTTTTCCGACAGCGTTCTGCATCGCAGGCGGTTCGCCCCTCCCGCACGACGGACTGTAACCCGCGGAGACTCGTCCGATTCCGACCTCCGAGGCCGAATCGCGAGTTTTTTCGGGAAATCGAATCGTCTATTTCCTGCGCCCCATCAGGCTGCGGGCGTACTCGCGCAGCGGCTCCTTGCGCGCATCGGGAACGTTCAGCCCGTCGAGCGTCGCCAGCGCACGGTCGAAACGCAGCGAAATCTGCTGCTCCGTGAGGCGCGGCACATCCAGCGCGTCGAAGACGGCGCGCACGCGGGCGATCTTCTCCGCAGGGGCAAGCGCCGCATCCTTGTAGGTGTGGCGCAGCACCTCGCGCTGCTCCTCGTCGGCACGGCTCATGGCCGTGACCATCAGATAGCTCTTCTTCCCTTCGAGAATGTCGCCGCCGATGGTCTTGCCCAACTCCTCGCCGCCGTAGCTGTCCAGCAGGTCGTCCTGCAACTGGAAGGCCATGCCCAGTTCGATGGCGAACTGGTAGAGACGGCGGCTCTGCTCCTCGTCGGCACCGCCCAGAATCGCACCCATCATGGCCGAACCTGCCACCAGCACCGACGTCTTCAATTCGATCATCGACATGTACTCCACGACCGAAACCTTCTGCTTGCTCTCGAAATCCATGTCGTACTGCTGCCCTTCGCAAACACCCAGCGCCATCGTGTTGAAGACCTCCAAAATACGCGGCAGCAGTGCCGGCGGTGCCTGCGCCAGCAGCCGGTAGGCGCTGATGAGCATGGCATCGCCCGACAGAATCGCCACGTTGCCGCCCCAGCGGGCGTAGACCGAAGGTTTGCCGCGGCGCACGGCGGCATTGTCCATGATGTCGTCGTGCAGCAGCGTGAAGTTGTGGAATATCTCGACGGCGGCGGCGGCGGGCAGCGCGACGTCGACGTCGTCGGCAAACAGCCCGCACGACAGCAGCAGCAGCATCGGGCGCAGGCGCTTGCCGCCGCCCGCGAGCGAATAGCGGATCGGATCGTAGAGCCGTTCGGGTTCGGTAGGCAGCTCACGCTGAGCGAGATAATTTTCGAGAAGGTCGAGAAGCTGTTCGTTGGTCTGCATTTTTCTTACGTTTGATCGTTCGTTCGCGACAGCCGTTTTCCCGCCTCGGCAAAACCCGAACGAAGTTCGGCATTGCGCTCGGCTTATCGAAAACGTCGGCGAATACACGTCCAAAGATACGAATAAGCGAGAGCAAAAGCAAACTCGTTTGCATTTTGCCGAGCGGGAGTATCTTCGGCGAAGCCAAAGTACGAATAAGCGAGGGCAATGTCGAATTTATTTGAACATTGCCGAGCGGAAGTATCCAAGGCGAAGCCAAAGATACGAAAAGTCGGGCGCAGAAGCAAGCGTCGGCTTGATTATGCCGAGACGGAGTATCTAAGACGCGATCAAATATACCTAAACTCTTTTGCAAACACATCAAATTTGATGATAACATATCAAGTCGGCGCCTCACAGCAAACAAATTATCGACACAAATACCTAGCTTTGCCATCAAAATAACGATAGATGAAAACAGACTGTTTGAAAGGAATTGACACCTTGCGCTACTCGGATATTTTTTTGGCTATGTATTCTGACAATGGAAGCAGTTGCCTGCATCGCAACCATTCTCACGTATTGGTCTATATGTATTCCGGGGAACTGGAAATAAAGGAACACAAGAAAATTACCCGATTGCACAAAGGGGATTGCGCATTTATTCGTAAGGATTTCAGCGTGCAGCTCACCAAACAAGCATGCAAAATGGAGCAGTTCAAGGCCGTATTCCTAATGTTCACGGATAAATTTCTGCGTAACTTTTACTGCCGCTTGGACAAGGAAAGTCTGCCGGAAAATGCACGACGAAGCAAAGTCAGTCTGTACAGACTGCCGTCCGACCGTCCCGACATCGTAAGCCTGTTCGAGTCGATGACCCCATACTTCAATTCCGGCATCCGACCTACGGACGAACTGTTGGAATTGAAGATGACAGAAGGATTGTACGTACTCCTGAATACGGACAAGAACCTGTATGCCTCGCTTTTCGACTTCGCCGACCCGTGGAAAATCGACATCATGGACTTCATGGAACAGAACTACATGAACGACCTTACGCTGGCGGAAATGGCCAATTATACCGGGCGGAGCCTTGCCACGTTCAAACGTGACTTCAATAAAGTAAGCGACCTGTCTCCTCAAAAATGGGTGATACGCCGCAGACTGGAAGCAGCCCATGCGCTCATACTGTCCGGCACACGGAAAGTGACCGACGTTTGCTACCGTGTAGGCTTTAAAAACCTTTCCCACTTTTCAAAAGCATACAAGGGACTGTACGGATATTCCCCTGCCCACAGCAATTGATCTTTTATTCAAACGAACGGACTTATGGATATTCAAGGACAAGAAAACCAACTTATTCTCGCATTCCCGGACAGGGAAGTACGCTGTTTGGATACGGCAGACAACAGAATCAACCGGATGTTGGAACGGTCGAACATATCTATCATCGGGAACAATAACCGTGTGCTGTTGCATTTCGAATCGGAAGATAGTGCGGAAGAATTGCTAACGGGAGCCGGATTCCTGCTTATCGTCAAAGGGGATGGAAACGAAGTGGACATGGGAACGGTCATTGTACGTTGTTCCTCCATATTGGGCATGACCGGGCTGAAACTCATCATCGGGCAGCTGCCCGGACTGGGTGCAGGCGTATCCCGGACAGCAAACGGATGCAGCGTCACCATAGGCGACCGGGTGGTCATCAACGGAGTCACCCTCTATCTGCAAGAAGACCATTCGCGTGTCAGCATCGGCGATGACAGCCAGTTGAGCTGGGGCGTGGATGTGTGGTGCACAGATGCCCACACGATTACCGACCTCGAAGGAAACCCTGTCAATTATGCCGAAAGCATTGAGATAGGCCGTCACGTATGGGTGGGCAAGGATGTCAAGATAGGCAAGAATGTGCGAATCGCCGACAACAGCATTGTAGGTTGGGGCAGCATCGTTACCAAACGGTTCGACGAGCCGAACGTAATCCTTGCAGGCACCCCGGCCAAGATAGTGAAGCGTGGCATAAACTGGGACCGCAAGTGCATCAACAAGTACACGAAAGGGTTGTAACTGCATTTCCGTTCTTCTGAACTGTACGGCAAAACACTTTGAGCCGACGGGCAAAGCCTTTTCATAACAAACCCGCTACCTTTGCACCGGAATCTTAAAAACAAATATACAATGGACATTTTTGAAAAAGACCTTTCTGGCGCTATGGTCTCACCCGATGAACCGGGCTATGACAAACTTATCAGTACCATATTCGACACAATGGCTGCAACAGCGGAAATGAATGCAAAAGGCTGGCTCACGCCGGAAGAAGTGCATGAGTATCTGCGCCGTATTACGGGCAGGGAGATTGATAAGAGTACGACACTGCTGCCTCCGTTCTATGTGGATTACGGCAAGAACATCCACATTGGCAAAGGATGTTGGATTCAGCAGGGCTGCACCTTCTTTGACCGTGGAGGTATAACGATCGGCGATGGCGTATTCATCGGCCCGAAAGTGAATCTTATCACCATCAACCACGATCCGAATCCCGACAATCGCAACGCCACGTACGGTCGTCCCATTGTCATAGAGGACAAGGTGTGGATTGGCATCGGCGCTACCGTTCTGCCCGGTGTACATATCGGCTATGGTTCTATCATCGGTGCCAACAGCGTGGTTACACACGATGTACCGCCTATGACAATTGTCGGCGGTAATCCGGCAAAAATAATTAAAGCGATTGAAACAAAAGACAAGGAGTAAACGGAACAGTAAAGAGTACGATTGTTAAGGCCGACGAAAGGAGGCAGCGTTTTCTTTTCTTCTGCTTTATTTTTACAATTTGCATCCGTAAGAGTCGCCAAACGAGCAAAGCAATGCAGGCCGCAGCAATTGGGACGGTTGCCAAACCATTGTCCAAAAAATGAGGCAATTTTCACAACTATCTTAATTTCAAATATCTATATTCCCTATACAGATTTATGGAAAAAGTTTGGAGTTGAGGGAAATTTTCGTAACTTTGGATGCGAATAAACGGCGCTCGCGCCACAAACCAACATTCTGCAACGATGAAAAAACTTGCAATAGGAATCGACATCGGCGGCATCAACACGGCCTTCGGGCTGGTGGACGAGAACGGCGACCTCTATGCCGATTCGGTCGTATCGACCAAGAAATTCCCGCTTTTCACCGATTATCCGGCCTATGTGGCCGAGCTGACCGAATCGCTGCATGCGCTGGCCGACAGCCTTTCGTTCGAATACGAGCTGGTGGGCATCGGCATCGGCGCGCCCAACGCCAATTACCACACGGGCGTGATCGAACACCCGGCCAACCTGTGGAAGTTCCCCGTCGGCGAAACCAATCCCGACGAGAGCCGCCGCATGTTCCCGCTGGTGGACGACATCAAGAAGGCGTTCCCGGGCGTCGAGTGCCGGATGACCAACGACGCCAACGCCGCCACGATCGGCGAGATGATCTACGGCAACGCCAAGGGGATGAAGGATTTCATCATGATCACGCTCGGGACGGGACTCGGTTCGGGATTCGTCGCCAATGGCGAGATGATCTACGGCCACGACGGCTTCGCCGGAGAATTCGGCCACGTGATCGCCGTGCGGGGCGGCCGCCAGTGCGGCTGCGGGCGCCGCGGCTGTCTGGAAACCTACGTTTCGGCCACCGGCATCAAGCGCACCGTTTTCGAACTGATGGCCACCATGACCGAACCTTCGGAGCTGCGCGACATCCCCTTCGCCAATTTCGACGCGGCGATGGTCTCGACGGCCGCATCGCACGGAGACCCCATCGCGCTCGAAGCGTTCCGCATCACGGGCGAGTTGCTGGGATATGCACTCGCCGACGCAGTGACGATCACTTCGCCGGAGGCGATCTTCCTCTTCGGCGGCCTGGCCAAGTCCGGAAAATACATCTTCGAGCCGACGCAATGGTACATGGAGGAGAACATGATGAGCGTCTTCAAGAACAAGGTAAAGCTCCTGCCCAGCGGCATCCAGAGCCAGAACGCCGCCATCCTCGGCGCTTCGGCGCTGATCTGGCAAGAGGTGAAACAGCTCGGAGCCTGATCCGTCCGCAACATCCGTACAGGAGCTATCCGCATGTCGGACGGCTCCTGTTTTTTATGCCGCGGTCACGCGCCGTGCCACCGGAAACGGCCGGTACACGGGACGACTTCCGGCAATATTTCCGCGAAACCATAGAACCGACCCAAAACTTTTCCTCATGAAACGAACCTTCACCCTGCTGGCGGCCGCCCTCGCGACGACGGCCGCAGCCCAGAAACCCTACCACCGCGACCTCGCCGTGCTGGAAGTCAACCGCGAAGCGCCCCGCACCGAATTCGTGGAGTTCGCCTCGCGCGACGAGGCGCTCACGCGCTCCTTCGAGCAGAGCGATGCCTACCGCTCGCTCGACGGCGTATGGAAATTCCGCTATGCGGACGACGTCCGCGCCCTGCCCGCCGACGCGACGGCCGCCGACGCCGACACTTCGGCGTGGAGCGACATCCGCGTTCCGGGCAACTGGGAGTTGCAGGGACACGGCACGCCGATCTACGTCAACACGCGCTACGAATACGCCACGATCGATCCCGCGCCGCCGCACCTACCCGAGGCGATTCCGGCAGGCGTCTACCGCCGCACCTTCACCGTTCCCGAAGCGTGGGCGGGACGCAGGATCTACCTGACGATCGGCGGCGCCAAATCGGGCGTCTACGTCTATGTCAACGGCCGCGAAGCGGGTTACAACGAAGATTCGAAGAATCCGGCGCAATACCGCATCGACCCCCTCCTGCGTCCGGGCGAGAATACGCTGGCGCTCAAAATGACGCGGTGGAGCACCGGTTCCTACCTCGAAGCGCAAGACTTCTGGCGCATCAGCGGCATCGAGCGCACGGTCTACCTCTCGGCCGAGACGCCGGATGCGCTGCGCGATTTCGAGGTCGTATCGACGCTCGACGACAGCTATCGCACGGGGCTTTTCACGCTGAAAATGTTCCTCGCAGGCGATCGGGAGGTCGAGGCGGGCTACGAACTGCTCGATCCCGAGGGCCGCACCGTCGCCTCGGGACGGCAGCAGGCAACGGACGAAGCCCTGTTCCGTGCCGAGATACCCGACGCAGCGCACTGGACGGCTGAAACGCCCCACCGCTACCGGCTCGTGATGCACGTGCGGACACCCGAACGGACGGTCTACGTTCCCTTCTCGGTGGGATTCCGCCGCTTCGAGTTCGCCGACGCCGCCGAGCGCGACGCCAAGGGACGCCCCTACCGCGTGCTGCTCGTCAACGGACAGCCCGTGAAATTCAAGGGCGTCAACCTCCACGAACACGACCCCCGCACGGGGCACTACGTCGACGAGGAGCTGTTGCTCCGGGACATGCGGCTGATGAAGGCGCACAACGTCAACGCGATCCGCACCTGCCACTATCCGCAGCAGCGCCGCTTCTACGAGTTGTGCGACTCGCTGGGCTTCTACGTTTACAGCGAGGCCAACGTCGAGAGCCACGGCATGGGGTACGATCTGGCCGCGGGCCGCACGCTGGGCAACGACCGTGCATGGTGGCCGGCGCACGAGACGCGTCTGCGCAACATGTACATGCGCTGCCGCAACTATCCCTCGGTCTCGATCTTCTCGCCCGCCAACGAATCGGGCAACGGCTACAATTTCTACAAAGCCTACGAATGGCTCGAAGCCCGCGAGAAGGGCGAAGGCCGCATGAACCGCCCGATCTGCTACGAACGCGCACAGTGGGAGTGGAACACCGACATGTTCGTGCCGATGTATCCCACGGCGGGAATGCTCGAAGAGTGGGGACGCGAGGGCACCGACCGTCCCGTCGTTCCGTGCGAATACTCGCACGCGATGGGCAACTCCAACGGTTCGCTGTGGCTGCAATGGCAGTCGATCTACAAATATCCCAACTTGCAGGGAGGCTTCATCTGGGACTGGGTCGACCAGGGATTCGAACGCCGCGATGCAGCGGGAACCCTCTATTGGACCTACGGCGGCGACTACGGCGACCGCGAGCCGAGCGACGGCAACTTCTGCTGCAACGGTCTCGTTTCGCCCGACCGCACGCCCCATCCCGCCATGGCCGAAGTGCGTTACGCCTACGCCGACATCGCCTTCCGTCCGGTCGGGCCGGCACGGGGATCGTTCGAAGTCGAGAACCGCTTCTATTTCACCTCGCTCGACGGCTACGACATCGTCTACACGGTCGAGGCCGACGGAAAAGCGGTGCGCAGCGGCACGGTGCGGTTGCAGACTGCGCCGCAGCAGCGCGAGACGGTCGACGCGGCCGTCGGGAAACTCAAACCCGGACGGAATTATTACCTGCGCCTGCGGGCCGTGACGCGCACCGACCGGCCGGGACTGCCCGCCGGCACGGTCGTGGCCGAGGAGCAGTTCCCGTTGCAGAAGGGCGCTCTGCCGGCCTATGAAAAGGAGGGCGAGAGGCTGGCGCTCTCGACGCAGGGCGACCGGATCGAAGCGGCGAACGACCGTGTCCGCTTCGCCGTCAACCGCACGACGGGAGCGGCGCTGAGTTATGAAATCGACGGCACGGAGCTCTTCGCCGACGGATTCGGCGTGCGTCCCAACTTCTGGCGGGCACCCGTCGACAACGACTACGGCGACGGAATGCCCCGCCGCACGCAGGTGTGGAAGGAGGCGTCGCGCGACGCCGACGCCGAGGTAACGGGCCGCATGGAGGGCGACGCGGCGGTGATCGCCGCGACCCGCGCGCTGGCCGGCGGCAACCGCGTGACGACGACCTACACCGTCTATCCGTCGGGGGCGGTCAACGTGCGGATGCACTTCGCCCCCGGCGAGGAGCCGATGCCCGAAATGCCGCGCTACGGCGTGCGGTTCCGCCTGCCCGAACGCATGGACGCCTTCGCCTATTTCGGCCGGGGGCCCGAAGAGAATTACTGGGACCGCAAGGCAGGCACCTTCGTCGGCCGTTACGAGACTTCGGCGCGGCGGGAGTGCTTCCCCTACGTGCGGCCGCAGGAGACGGGACACCACTGCGACACCGAATGGATCGATTTCGGCGAACTGCTGATCGTGGCCGACTCGACCATGGAGTTCAACGCCCTGCGCTGCACGGTCGAGGATCTCGACGGCGAACAGGCCGTCGGCCGCCACTACCAGTGGCACAACTGGACGAAAAGCGACTCCAACGAGGCGGACAAGGCGCGTAATGTGATGCGCCGCCAGACCCACGTGAACGACATCCCGGTACGCGATTTCGTGGAGGTATGCCTCGATTACCGCCAGATGGGGCTCGGCGGCTACGACAGCTGGGGCAAGCGCCCCGAGGAGTCCGTGACGCTGCGCACCGGAAAGCTCCGCGACTGGGGCTTCACCCTCGTCCCGAAGCGTGCGAGAAAATGAAGCGCCGAGAATCAGGATTCACGGGCCGGCCATAAAGGCCGGCGCCCTTCAAAAACGGACGGTGCGACTTCGCGAAGTCGCACCGTCCGTTCGTGTCGTGACGAAAGATTCCTCCCCCGCTATCCGTTCGTCCGGAAAGCCTTCTGCACGCCCTTGATGCGCAGGATGGCGTGGACGAGCGTGTCGACGACGCTCGTGGCAGGCACCTCCACGTCGACCGTACCCGTGAGCAGACCGCCCCGCGAAGCGAGGTTCATCGAACGGATGTTGAGTTTCAGGTCGCGGATCACCGTTTCGGTGATATGGTTGGCCATGCCCGTCGTATCGGCCGCCACGATGCGGATCGTCACGCGGAACGCCCCTTCGGCCGTCTGCCGCCAGCGGGCGTCGATGACGCGGTAGGGATAATTCTCGCGCATACGCCGTGCATTGGGACAGTCGGTGCGGTGGATCGTAATGCCCGAGCTGATCGTCACGAAGCCGAAAATATCGTCGCCCTTGATCGGGTTGCAGCACTTGGCGAGCTTGTACTCGATCTGGTTGATGTTGTCGTCGATCACGAGCGCGTCGGTCGAATGCGCGGGCCGCGCGGCGGCGTTCTGCAACTTGGCCTGCTCGGCTGCGGCGGCCGCTGCGCGCCGCTCCTCGTCGGCCTCGCCCGACTGCCAGCGGGTGAGAATCTCCTTGACCGTCGACAGATCGATCTTTTCGGTGGCGATCAGCCCGTAGAGTTCGGTTCCCGCTTTGAGCTTGTAATATTTGCACAGATACCCCACCGCCTCGTCGATCGTGAGGCCGAATTTCCAGTTTTTGAGCTTGCGTTCCAGCTCCTCGCGCCCCAGCCGCGCGCTCTTGGCCTGCTCCTCGCGGATGAAGGCCTTGATCTTGCTGCGCGCCTTGGCGGTCTTGACCGCCGAGAGCCAGTCGGCCTTGGGCGTCTGGTTCTTCTGCGTGAGAATCTCGACGATGTCGCCGTTATGGAGCGTCTCCTTGATCGGCACGGCGCGGCCGTTGATCTTGCCGCCCGAACAGCTGCATCCCAGATTGGAGTGGATATCGAAGGCGAAGTCGAGTACCGTGGCCCCTTCGGGGAGCTTGCGCAGGTCGCCGTTGGGCGTGAAGACGAAGATCTCGCCCGACGACGGCCGCGAATCGAACCGCTGCGCCAGCGCGTGGGGCGTGTCCTCCATCAACTCGCGCAGGCGGCCGAGCCACATCTCGCTCGTGAGCGCCCCCTGATTGACCCCCTTGTAACGCCAGTGCGCCGCGATGCCGCGTTCGGCCACGGCATCCATCCGCTCGGTGCGGATCTGAATCTCCACCCAGCGGCCGCCGCCGGCCGAAACGGTGGTGTGGAGCGACTCGTAGCCGTTGGACTTGGGGATCGAAATCCAGTCGCGCAGCCGTTCGGTATTGGGGATGTAGTAGTCGGTGACGATCGAGTAGACGGCCCAGCACTGGGTCTTCTCCTCCTCGGGCGGACAGTCGAGGATGATGCGCAGCGCGAAGATGTCGTAGACCCCTTCGAACGGCACGTGCTGTTTGTGCATCTTCGTCCAGATCGAGAAGATCGACTTCGTGCGGCTCTTGACGTGGTAGTTGAATCCCTGCCGGTCGAGCCGCTCGACGATCGGCGCCAGAAAACGGTCGATGAAGGTCTGGCGCTCGCGCTCGGTCTCCTCCAACTTGCGGTGGATATGCTCGTACTCGGCCGGTTCGAGATAGCTCAGGGCGATGTCCTCCAACTCGCTCTTGATCGAATAGAGGCCCAGTTTGTGCGCGATCTGGGCGTAGAGGTTCATGCTCTCCCAGCTCTTCTTGCGCCACTTCTCGCGCGGGAACATCCGCAGGTTGCGCATCACTTCGAGGCGGTCGGCCAGTTTGATGAGGATCACGCGCGGGTCTTCGGAGTAGCTCACGATCAGGTCGCGGAAGT
>ERZ824480.268-NODE-268-length-76746-cov-13.859345_pt1 | contig 76746 bp, 71 predicted proteins | sample MGYA00519861_ERZ824480 | MGnify/ENA primary metagenome ERZ824480 (study PRJEB31778, sample SAMEA3449152) | human gut metagenome | biome: human gut; feature: human-associated habitat; material: faeces | place: United Kingdom | collected 2010/2012 ... | reverse complement strand
CACGAAAGAAACCTAGGCTATAAACCTAGTTTCCTCGTGTTTATTTATATGGTTAGTTAAATAACCCCCCCCCATTTGTTAACTCATTGTATACATTATTTAACATAACCATATTGTTCACTCCTACTATTTAAATAATAACACACAACTATTTATTTTTCAAGTTTTTTATTAAACAAAATAAATATAGCAATTACTATATTTATTCATAACCTTTTGTTTTATACTTTGTACCACACTTAACAAAGCCTTCATAATCAATTTTTTCATTTTTATTAATTATTAATCCATAACCACTACAAGATATACCTTTATAAGTAATTTCTTCCAATAATCCTTCATCCATAAGTGTTTTTAAATTAACTCTATATTGAGCATTTTCTTTTAAATCAATTTGGTGGTTTTGATAATATTTTTGACTAGCAGTTATTACTTTATTTTCTAGTTTACTATTTTGAGTACTAGAACTAGTCACATCACCTTTAAATTTAGTATTAATCATCATAGAAACAAATACTAAAGCTAACATTAAAACAACTACAATAGCCATCATAGCTTGCATTCCCCATCCACGATTATTTAGTTTCAAAATAAGTTCCTCTCTTCCTTCTCTTCATTAAAACGATATAATTTAGCTGGTCTTCCTGTATATCCTTCATTTAATTCACCAGTTGGAATGATATAACCTAAATTAATTAACTTTTTTCTAAAGTTTCTTCTATCAATTTTAATATTTAATACACTTTCATATATTTTTTGTAGTTCTGGTAGTGCGAAATCACTTGGAAACAATATTTTTAAAATATTGCTATTAATTATTCTTTGTTTTAAAGTTTTGATTAATTCAGATACAATCAAATTATGATCATAACCCAACTTAGGAATTTCATTAATATCAAACCATTCCATTTCAACTTTTCTTTCTTCTTGCTTTAATTTTAATGTCATTATGTCAACTAAAGCTAAATAAGAAGTTGCTACTACCCTTGATTTTTCATAATGTGATACATCACTAAACGTGTTAACTTGTTCAAAATACATATCTGGCAATCCTAATTGATTAATTACTCTACTAACATTTTCTTCTAATGATTCATCAATCTTCAAAAATTCTCCTGGTAGTACCCAATATCCTTTGTAAGGTTCACTTTTTTTACGCATTAAAAGTAATTTTATTTTTCCTTGATTAGCTGTAAAAATACCAACTAATGATTCCATAAACAATTTATTTTGATTCATAAGTCCTCCTTTGTGTTTAAAATACAATAGTATTATAATGCAAATATTAAAATTTGTCAAAAAAAAAGTGTATTAAACACTTTTTATAGTTCATCATCAATGTCGTAATCAAAATCTTCGTCGTAACTATCGCCATCAATAGCATTTTTAATAACATCTTCTGGGATTTCAACTTTAGTATTGTTGTGGTTTGTAAATTCGATTGTAATGTTTAATGTTTTAAATGCACTTAAATCAAATTTACTATTTGCAAGTTCATCTTTAGCAAGTTCAGCAGCTTTACTTAAAACATCAACAAAATCAACTATTACTTTTGCTATATTGTTATTTTGGTTAAGATAAACATCGATTTTAAATTCAATTCCAGTTTTTTCAAATTCTTGTTCAAAATCTTTAGCAATTTGTTCTAATAAGTTATCATTGATAATTATTTGATAATGTTTTAAACTATCTTCTTCACCAATATATTTAACTGTATCATCAGTTAAATATTTATCAACATACTTTTTAGCTTCTTCGTTATATTTAGACATATCAAGATTTAAACTTTCACCTAAATTTTCATTAACTTTAACCCAGCCCTTATTTTCTTCATATTCATATGAAGTATAAACAGTAACTGTTTTATCGTTTAAAGTCATATAAACTTCAGTATCAGTTGGTAAAAAAGCGTTTTTGTCTATTTTCGCATATGCTTTAATACCATCTTTTGAATCCAACTTAAGTGTCATTGGAAGAGAAACATCAACTGACATTCCTTCTGATTCAACTTTTGCATTTGCTGTAGCTTTAGCTTCGAATGATGTTAGTTCAGAAACCATAGCTTTTTTAAATACTTCTAATTTACTTTCTTCTGCAGTTTTCCCACAACCTGTTATTCCTAATCCCAAGAATAAACATGCCAACAATAACAACTTCTTTTTCAAAATATCACACTCCTAATATAAATATATCACAAAAAAGGAATTTAAACAACTATTTTTTACAAATTTCGCCATTCAAACTCCAAGTTTTAGTAGAGGTTATTTTAACATCCACGATCTTTCCAATATATTCATAACTGCCGTTAACATTTACTAATTTCATTGTATCAGTATATCCCATTAACATATCGTTATTTTTAGAACTAAATCCTTCGATTAAAACTGGAACAGTTTTACCCAAATATTTTTTATTGTTCATATTTGAATATTCATTAATCAACTTATTTAAAGTCTGTAAACGAGCTTCTTTTGTTTCTATTGATACATTATCTTCCATTTTAGCAGCTGGCGTTCCTATTCTAGGTGAAAAAATAAATGTAAAAGCAGAATCGTATTTACAATAATTAACAACATCCAAAGTATCTTTAAAATCCTCATCTGTCTCATTTGGAAAACCAACAATTATGTCAGTTGTTAAACAAACATTGGGTATTTTTTCTTTTATCTTGTCAACTAAGTTTAAATATTCTTCTTTTGTATATCTTCTTCCCATCAATTTCAAAACCTTATTACTACCGCTTTGTAGTGGTAAGTGAATATAAGGCATAATATTTTCATATTTACTAATTACTTCTAACATATCATCGTTGAAATCCCAAGGATGACTTGTTACAAATCTAATTCTTTCAATATTTGTTTTAGCAACGCTTTCTAATAGAGCAGCCATACCATATGATAAATTTAAATCTTTTCCATACGCATTAACATTTTGTCCTAATAATGTTACTTCCTTATAACCTTGTTCTTTTAATTCTAAAACTTCTTTAATAATATCCTCTTTTAATCTACTTCTTTGTCGTCCTCTAGTATAAGGAACTATACAATATGTACAAAATTTATCACAACCATACATAATATTAACCCAAGCTTTATATTTACTATCTCGTTTTACAGGTATATTTTCAATTACTTCACCTTCACATGAATAAACTTCCATGTTTTGTTTTTTAGTATTATAAGTTTTTTCTATTATATTAGGTAAATTAACAATATTATGTGTTCCAAAAACAAAGTCAAGCCATTTGTATTTTTCTAATATCTCATTTGCAATAACTTCCTCTTGTGCCATACAGCCACCAAAACCAACTAAAATCTCTTTAGTTTGTTTTAAATGCTTAATTCTACCTAAAAGTCCAAACACTTTATTGTGTGCATTTTCTCTAATCGCACAAGTGTTCAAAATAATTAAATCGGCATCTTCCATAACATCTGTTTTAGTAAAACTCATACTTTCTAAAATCGCACTCATGTTTTCTGAATCGTGTTCATTCATCTGACAACCATAAGTTTTAATAAAATATTTTTTATTTTTTCCAATTTCTTTTTGGGCATTAGTTACTTTATATAAATCATTTCTAATTAAAATTTTATTTTTAGTTCTTTTTCTAGCAATATCCAAATTAGGAGTTAACATAAAATCACTTCCTTCTAAATTTCTTGCAACATAATTAAAACCATTGGTTTACATTCTGTTTGTTGATAAAAATATTTTCCAACCTTATCTCTTATCTCATTTCTTGTTCTTGTATAATCGATATAGTATTGTTTAGTATTATTTTTTATAATATCACTAACCATTTTCGCAGCTTCATTTATTAAATCAATATTATCTTTTCCAAAAATAAATCCTTTTGATATAACTTCTGGGCCTACTAAAACCTTTTTAGTACCTTTATCAATTGTAGCAATTACTAATACTATTCCATTATCGCCTAACATTTCTCTATCTTTAATTACTACTTCTGATACATCACCAACAGTTTTTCCATCAACTAATACCTCATCAGCATTAACGTTTTCTTTTGTTGGATTTAAAATACCATTTTCAATAATGCTCACTTGCCCATTTAGGGATAAAATAATATTTTCATCACTCATCCCAAGTTGTTTTGCTATATTAGCATTATCTACTTGATAACGATATTCACCAATTACTGGAAAATAATATTTTGGTTTCATTAAGTCAAGCATCAACATCAAATCTTCACTTGAAGCATGAAGTGATGGAAATTCTTTAGCAGAAATAGTAATTAAGTTAATATCTTTTTTAGCAATTTCATCAAATATCATGGTTGCCGTCTTTTCCATACCATCATATACAGGAGAAGCAAATACTATTGTATCATCACTTCTTAATACCGTAAATTTATCATATCCATTAACAATTCTTTTAATGTTGGAAAAAGGTTTTTCTCTTTCATCGGAAATTAAAACAATAATATTTTCTTCTTTTACCTGATGAATATTTTTTATTCTTGCTTTGTCAAACTCGATATAACCATTATCAATTGCATTTACAATTATTTGTTCTAATTTTTTACCAATTATTACGATATTTCTTTCAGTTTCCATAACACTTTTCAATATTTCTTGAATTCTATTAATTTGACCTGTATAAATATTAAATAAAATTCTTTTATCATAAGTGTTTATAATTTCATTTATATAATTAAAACAACGATGAGAAGGCGTAGTATAACCTCTTCTATAAGATAGTACTGATTCACTTAATAAACACAATACACCTTGTTTTCCGATATAAGCTAATTTTCCAATATCTGTTTTATAATGCCCTAACATTGATGGGTCAAAAGCAAAATTACTAGTATATACAATGGCACCATCCGAAGTATTTAAAACAAATCCAACACTATCAGGTACATTATGAGTTAAAGTAATAGGAAATACTGAACATTTACCAAAATTAATTTTTTTATAAGGTTTTATTTCTACTAAATCAGAATATTCATCTAAATCTTCCTTTAACATCTCAAGAGTAAATTTTGTACCATATATTTTAACACCTTTTAAATCTTCCTTCATATCAGGAATTGCTCCTATTTGTTCATCATGACCATGACTTAAGAATATACCTTTTATTCTTTTTTTATTTTCAACTAAATAGTCATAATTAGGTATGATATAATCTATTCCTAACATTCTATCATCAGCATATTTAAGTCCAGCATCAAAAACAAATATATCTTGATTTACTTCAATTACATACATATTTTTGCCAGTTTCATTTAATCCACCTAAGGCAAACATTTTTATTTTAGCCATAATTTCTCTCCTTTCTTTTTTATTTAAAATTAAAAGACTAATTAATTATATCAAAAAATAATTAATTAGTCTAGATAGATACTAAAATTACATCCTCACCTATTTTTCTTATTTGTTCCCACTTTATTCTTAATTCATCTTTGCTAGATAACCTTGATAATAAAAACTTGCTTCGTTCAACTACTAAATAACTGATTTTACCATCATCAATTACAATATCTATAATATTTCCAATCAACTTACCATCTAATGTAATAATATCTTTAGATTGTAATTCAGATAAATTCATATGACCACCTACTATTAGAGTATATGCTATTTCATGGCCTTTTTCATAGTATCTAAACCATTTTTTTCAATTCTTGAGATTTGGGCTTGTGAAATACCTATTTCTTCTGATAATTCTACTTGTGTTTTTCCTTCAAAAAACCTTTGCAATATAATATATCTTTCTTTAGGTTTTAATTTATCAATTGCTTCCCTCATCATTAAAGACATATCTATTCCTATTTTATCACTTTTGTCAGCTAATGTTTCTTGTAAATATATTGTATCCCCACCATCATTATAAATAGGTTCAGACATACTAATAGCTTCTCTCATAGCGTCTAATGCATTATTTACTTCGATTTCTTCTAATCCTAACTCTTTTGCAATCATTTTATTAGATGGTTCCATATTTAACTCATTAGTTAATCTTTCTTTCACCTTTAATGCTTTATATGCTATGTCTTTAACACTTCTTGCAACTCTTAGACTACTATTATCTCTTAGATATCTTTTTACTTCTCCTAATATCATTGGAACAGCATAAGTTGAAAATCTAACTCCCTGATTTAAATCAAAATTATCAATTGCCTTTATTAAACCAATACATCCAACTTGAAATAAATCATCCATATTATCAGTACGATTATTATACTTCTTTAAGATTGATAAAACTAGTTTTAAATTACCATTGATTAGTTCTTGTTTAGAAATTTCACATCCATTTTGATAAGATATAAATAGGTTTGTCATTTCTTCATTACTTAATACTTTAATATTCGCAGTATTCACGCCACATATTTCTACTCTATGGCGTGCCATAATGCCTCCTTTCTTTTTTATAATGAATTAAATTGGAAATTTTAATACAAAAAAAATTAAAATTATCATAACAAAAACAGAACAAATTAATGTTCTGTTTCAATATCTTCTAATTTAACACTAACTAATTTGCTAACACCAGATTCTTGCATTGTAATTCCATATAAAACATCAACATACTCCATTGTTCTTTTTTTATGGGTAATTAAAATAAACTGTGTTTTATCTTTTAAACTACGAATATATTTACCAAATGAATCGACATTAGCATCATCCAAAGCTGCCTCAACTTCATCTAATACGCAAAATGGTACTGGTTTAGATTTTAGTATAGCAAACAATAAACTAATTGCAGTAAATGTTTTTTCTCCTCCTGATAATAATGAGATTGTAGTTAATTTCTTACCTGGAGGTGAAGCAACAATTTCAATACCAGTTTCTAATATATTATTTGGGTCAGTAAGTTTTAAACTAGCACTTCCACCTTTAAACAATTCTTTAAATGTTTGAGAAAAATTTTCTTGGATTACTTTAAATGTTTTACTAAATTCTCTTTCCATAACTGAATCCATTTCATCAATTATTTCTAATAAAGTGTTTTCTGCACTAATTAAGTCTTCTCTTTGACTAGTTAAAAATTCATATCTTTCACTTATTTTGTCATACTCTTCAATTGCTAACATATTAACAATACCAAGTTCTCTAATTTGTCTTTTTAAACTATTTACTGTATTTCTTGCTTGAGAAGGTGCAATTTCTAATTTGTATTTTTCTAAAGCTGCTTCATAAGTCATACTATAAGTTTCGCTTAAGCTATTTAACAAATTATCCAGTTTAACATCTAATCTATTAACTAAAATTTCTAATCTCTTTAACTCATCATTTTTTAAGTTAAATTCACTGTTATCTTTTTTTAATGTAAGTTCAAAATCAGATAATTCATCATTTAAATTAGTTTTCTCTTTAATTAGGTTGTTTAATTCATTACTAACTTGATTTTTTGAATTTAGAGCATTGTAATAATCTTTTAATACTTGTTCTTGTTCATCAACTAATTTTTGAGCAATTATATTGTTAGTACCACTTATTTCTAAACTGGTTAATTTATATTCTTCAGATAAAGTATTTAAATTCTGATTAAGGTTAGTTAAAATAACATCTTTTTCTAATTTATCTTTATTAACAATATATAACTTGTCTTCTAAATTTTTAAGTTCGTAATCAAGTCTATTAATCTCATTTTCAATTTCTTTAATTTGTGAAGTTATTTTTGAAGATTCTTTAATATTTTTTTCTAATTCGTACTTATCTAAAATAACATTTTTAATAGTTATTTTACCACCTGATAAGCTACCACCAACATGTAATAATTCGCCATCTAGTGTTACTATGCGATATTTATAATTAATCATTTTAGCAAGTTTATTAGCATCATCAATGTTATTAACAACTAAAACATTACCTAATTGATTTTTAATAATATCTTCATATTTTTTATCGTATTTTACTAAATCAGCAGCAACTCCAAGTAAACCATCAAATTCAATATCTAAAGATATATCTTTCCCTTTAATTATATTTAGTGGAAAGAAGGTTGCTCTTCCGATATTATTTAATTTTAAATAATTGATTGCTTCTTTAGCGCATATTTCATTATCGACGATTATGTTAGTTCCGCTGCTAGCTAAAGCTGTTGAAATTGCAACTGAATACTTTTCACTAACCTCAATAATATTGTTTACAATATTGTGAATTCCTCTTAATTTAGGATTTTCTAAAACTTTTTTTACTGCATATGGAACACTACTATTGTTTTCGATACTTTCTTTTAATGAATCAATTTTAATTTTTAAAATATTTTGACTTCTTAAGCTACGAGTTAAATTTTCTTCAACTTTCAATTTATTTTGTTTAATCAAATTAATCGAATTATTTAAATCATTAATTTTACTTTGAAAAGAATTTAAATCATTTAAGATATTTTCTTTATTTAACTTAATCGATGATATTTCATTTTCTAATTTCAATTGTTTTTCTTTTAAAGATACAATATTATCATGTAGTTTCATATCGCTTACTTCATATTTTTGTCGTTCTAAAACAATATTTTTATGAGAATTAAGTTGCTCTGTTAAAGTAGTTAATTTGATTAATTCATCTTGTTTAGCCTTTATTTTTTCGTCTAATTTATCTCTTTTTAGTTTATATTCACTAATTTTTGCTTCACTTGTACTATTATTTGTACTTAATTTAGAAATTTCTAAATTTAATTCGTCAATCTTTGCTTTATTTTCCTGATATGTGTAGTTAGTATCAGTAATATCATCAGTTATTAAAGCAACCTCAATTTTTTCTAATTCATCATTCAATTTTTTAAATTCCAAAGCTTTTTCTTTTTGTTCTCTTAAAGGTTCAACTTGTCCTTCTAATTCTTTAATTATATCATTAATTCTACTTAAATTATTGTTTGTTTTATCTAGTTTTCTTAAAGCTTCTTCTTTTCTTTTTTTATACTTTAAAACACCTGATGCTTCTTCAAAAATTATTCTTCTATCTTCTGGTTTATTAGATAGTATTTCCTCGATTTTACCTTGAGAGATAATATTAAAACTTTCTTTACCAACTCCACTATCGATTAACACATCAGTTATATCTTTAAGTCTTACTTTTTCATTGTTTAAGTAATATTCATTTGTTCCGTCTTTATAAACTCTTCTTTTAATTGAAACTTCACTAAAAGGAAGTGGTAGATAATTATCGTGATTATCTAAAACTAAAGTAACACTTGCAACATTAGCAGCATTTCTTGATTTAGAACCAGAGAATATAACATCAGTCATTGCTCCATCACCACGAAGTGACTTTACTGATTGTTCACCTAATACCCATCTAATAGCATCTACTACATTACTCTTACCACTACCATTAGGACCGACTATTCCAGTTATTTTATTGTCTAATTCAATTAAAGTTTGATCAGCAAATGATTTAAATCCATGAGCCCTAATTTCTTTTAAATACATAGTATCTACTCCTCAATAGTTTTTATGTCAATAGTAAATTCAAGCACACCTGAATTTCTTTTAATAGTTACGGTTGATGTATTATCTATTTCACTACCAGTTTTAACATCTTTAATATCATAATCAAGAAATTTACCTTTCTTTAATTCTTCAAAAGTAACTACAATACTTTGACCTTCATTAATCTTAATATCAGTATTTTCACTTAAATAATTTTGAGTTGCTAATTCAATCATATCTAATTGACTTTGATAAGCCTTATCCTTACCTTCTTTAATTATTTTTTCAACCGTTGGTATAGCAATTAAAGCAACTGCAAATAAAAGCGTAACAACACCAATTAATTCAATCATTGTAAATCCATTTTTTTTCATATTTTTTCCTCCTAATTCATAAGTATATCGCCAATCACTTCAATAGCGTTATCTACTAAATCAACTATCGAATAAAGTTTTTCTTTAAAAAAATTGTTTTTAGCGTTACTACAATCAATTTCTAAAATATAAATATTTTTTTCTTTGAACACATTTATTTTGGTATCATATCTACTATATCTTCTTATTAATCTATCTACATCACAATCTCCATAATAATAAATTTTAAAATCGTTTAAATAAATACTATTTTTTACAAAAGAATTTAAATACTTAGACATTACTTCATAATTACATAAAATAAAATTAACACTTTTCTTTTTGAAATATTTTCTTATTTTTTTAATTTTAATTGTTTTACTAAACCCATAACCACGACCTTTAGTAACACTATTTAATAAATTGCATTCCGTTATTTTATTATTTTTATTTATTTGTTTTAAGATTTTTTCATCTAAACCTATACCTAAAACATTACCATTAAATTGTTTAATAATTCTATTTAATTCTGACATAACTCACCTAATAAATCATTTACTATATAATTAGTTATTAATAATCCTGCTGTTCCTGTTACATAAGCAAGAGAACCTATTTTGTTATTTTTAATTGGCTCTTCAAAACTACATACAACAGGTATTTTTAAGCTGATATTTTCTTTTCTTAAAATTTGTCTTAACTTTTTAGCTAAAGGATCGTAAGTTGTTTTATCTAAAGTAGTTAATTTAATTTTAGTATTATCTAATCTATTACCCATTCCCATTGAAGATATTATTTTTATTTTATTATTTAGACAATATTTAATCAATTCTTTTTTTGTATCTATTGTGTCACAAGCATCAATAACATAATCATATTTAATATTAAATAATTCTCCTATATTTTCTTTTGTTATAAATTTTTGAATTTTTAAAACTTTACAATTTGGATTTATGTCTTTAATTCTTTTTTCAAATACATCAACTTTAGGTAAGCCAATATTAGAATTTAAACTCATTAATTGTCTATTTAAATTAGTAATATCAACTATATCACTATCGACAATTGTTATATTCGAAAAACCAGTTCTAACTAATGTTTCAAGAGCATAACTTCCTACCCCACCAATCCCAATAATTAGTATTTTTGCGTTTTTGATTAATTTGATTTTATCTTTTACTATTAAAATTGTTCTTTCCAACATATAATCAACTCTATTAAACATTATATCAATTTTATCTTTTAATGTAAAGAATAAGATAAAATTTGATATATGAAAAAATGATTTCAATTCTAAATTGAACCTCAAATGTATGACAGTATATAAATAGTTTCTAATTAGATAATGGAGCCTGTAAATTAAATGTGACAGTCCTTTTATTTTCACTTTAATTCTATTATAAATATAATAATAAATATAGTTATCGATTGCTTTTTTCAAATCAACTAATATATAAAAGTTAAAATTAAAACTGATAAAAAAATCAAAATTAAAAGTTGATAGTTTTAATCATCTTTATCTGTTTTAGAAAAAGAATAATAATATACGTATTTTGCTAAACCTGTTATTAGACAATTTTTTCATTTTCTATATATTTCTATTTTATCTTCAAAACATAATTTACTCATAATAAAACCTCGCTTCTTTTTTGTCAAAGAAACGAGGTTCATATCAAATTCAAAATCATTTTTTTAATTTGCTTTGTATTTTTTTTATTATTAATCCAATTAATTTAAATATTAATTGTCTTAATTTTTCAATTGAAATACAAACAATAAATAATAATGCACATTTTAACAACATAATTATTAAATAATTTGAAGATGTTGTATATTTTTGTATTTGTAATAATTCAACATAAATCTTTTTAAAAATCAAAGGATTGCAATGAATTATATAAACTCCAAATGTTAATGGTGAAATAAATAAAATAATTTTTTTAATAAACTTATTTTTAATATCAATTTGTAAAAATAAAAGAAATAGACAAATTGAATTTATAAATATATTTATTGAATTATAATCACTTAACAAAGTTGCTTTAAATTTAATAGAATGAATTAGTATATTATTATCATTTAAATATTTTATACCCAAGAAACTAATGTAAACTAAAATTGAAGAACAAATATAACTTAAAAGCAAGAATTTTTTTGGTATTTTATTTTCTAATTTATATTTTCTGATATAACCAGCACAAATAAATAAAGTTGTTAACCAAATAATTCCATATCCTCTAGTTTTATCAATTATATTGGAATTTATATTTGAATTTCCTAAAAAGTTGCTAAGAAAGGAAAAAAACAGTAAAATTATAATTAAACTTTTCAATTCTTTTCGTTCTGAATTATCGATGACTTTTTTTAAAAAAGGCGTTAATAAATACAACAGTGTATAACTTAAAACGAACCAATATTCACCTAATGTTACAGGAAAAATAAATTTTAATAAATTATTATACTTTATAACATTTTCAGTTAAAAGCAAATTTACTATTAAAATTGTGATGCTATAAAACCAAACAGGTGAAAGTGTTTTTATTAGTTTTTTAATTGAAGTTTCTCCTTTAGATAAAAAATATCCACTTATTAAAACATAACAATTAACAGCACATACACATAATATATCAACAAAATTAGCAATTTTATAATTAATATCAGTTAAACTTGATACATTTTGATGCAGCTTGTAGTGAAGTATTAATACCATATACATAGATAAAATTCTAAGTATTTCTATTCCTACTTTTCTTTCTTTTTTCATTCTAAAACCACCATATAAATTATATCAATTTTATCTTTTAATGTAAAGAAAAACTACACATTAAGTGTAGTTAGAGGCTATTTATATAGTTAACTTTACGTCTTTAGGTCAAGTTGGATTTCCCTAGTCTTTACTTCCCGTTACCAGAATAGCGGTTCCCCTTTAAAAAAACTAATATAGTGTTTCCAGCTATATGACTTGATTGCCACTTAGTACGCACTGCAATCCCATATAAATCACTCTAGGAGCTTTCCTCACCAATCGTTTATTATTAATTCTTTTTTGCAAGTATTGTTTCAAATTGCAATTTATATATGTGCTTAGCTATTTCACGTATATAATGTTCAATTATTCCCAATACTCACTCAAGACAAGCTACACTACTCGTAACTTTCATCACATAGTAGGTTTAATCCTAAGTCGTCATTTATCCATCAACATAAAGTGTATAGGTAAATAACAAGTATAGGTCTCCCGAATAGTGGGTCAGTTGCGCATGCCATTGCGGTTGCCCAGTAATTCTTTCTCCCAGCACTCACCCCAAACTGGGCGTAAGAAGCAAGCACCAGAAGCTTCACAGATATGCTCTTTAATGGTGGTTTAATCCCATCTTCATAATAAACATAATTGACTAGAATAATGTGCCTTCAATGCAAATATATTATCATATTATTGAATAAATGTCAAATTTATGTCAATTAAATAAAAATTTATCATCATAATATTTTGACTTTTTCTTAATTTCTTCATTTACCTTTGAAATACCATATTTCTCTAAAATAGTTTCTTCACTAGAATATAAATTAGTTCCAAGCCCTAATCTATTTCCTTCAATCTCAACTCCTAATGAATATAGAGTTGTAGGAAACATATCAAAAGATGACGCTAATCTATTTTGTTTATAAATAGGAGTCTTATCATTGATAATTACATTATATATTTTCCTATTATCCATATCTTCAATAAATGTACTATCCATATTTATATGGTCTCCTACTATTATTATAGTAGTATTTTCATAAAAAGGTTGTTTCTTAACCCAATTAACAAATTCATATAACTGCAAATCAGTACAACTAATAACATTTTCAATTTGTTTTTCATATTTTGAATCACATTCTAAATAACCATTTGGCGTATGATTATTAACAGTTAACATAGTTAAATTAAAAGGTTCTTGAATACTTTTCAATTCGTCTTTAGCAAAATCATACAATTTACTATCAGGAAACCCCCAAAAAACATAATAATCATCATCTATAATTTTATTTTCTTTAAAATAATTATAATCTTTAATATTATAATTTCCATGTGTTTTAAAGTATGCATATCTTCCACCAAATAAAGCATTACTTCCTAATAAAAATGTTTGATTGTATCCATTTTCTTTTAATATATCACCCAACGTTTTAGCATTGTTTAAGAACTTACCATCTTTTTGATATAACTTACCATCAGTTGATACTTTTAATGGAATTCCAGAAGTTTGTGATACAATTCCAGCTATTGTCCAATCAGTATCACTTATTTGTTCTAAACCACCAAAATAATTGTTGTTAGAAAACGAAGTATTATTTATGGCTAAATTATACATATTAGGTATTAAATTATATTTAAACGAACCACCTAAATTTTTAGAAGCATAACTTGTTTCAAAACTTTCAACAAAAATATAAATTAAGTTTCTTTTATCTTTAAAAGTTAATTTTACATTATCTGGGTCCACATAATTATCCTCAATAAAAGTAGAATAATTAAAGGTATTTTTAGTAAAATCAATCACATCATAATAAATTATCGTATCAGTAAATACAAACAATAATATAACTAAACTACAAAAAAACCAAAATTTATTTTTAAAATCAAACGGCAACAAATTAAAACTTTTATTTTTATAAACTAATTTAATATATTCATTTTTAAAAAATAACGATAATAATTTATTAAATAGCAAAACTAATATAAAAACAACTAAAGACTTTACAAAACATTCATATAAAATTATTACTATAATATCGTTAGAAACACCTTCTGCTGGTACTTGTAAATGAAATAAAATTTGGTCAAGTGAAGCTTTTCCATAAGCATCTCTTACCCAAATCGTTGCAAATACAGCAATAATAGATAATAAAATTAAAATGTAATTCAGCTTTTTCTTCATAACTTTCCTTCCTTAATATGATAATTATATCAAATTTAATTGATTTATACTAGACTATACAATTTTTTTTTGTTAAAATGATTGTGGTGAGTTATATGAATGAAGTTATAAAACAATTATTAATTGTAATTGCAATCATGGCATTTGTGGGATTAATAGTTCCTATTATTAAAAAATTAGCTTTTCACATTGGCGCGATGGATATTCCAAATGAAAGAAGTGTTCATACTAAGCCAATTCCTAGATTGGGTGGTCTTGCAATATATGCTGGATTCTTATTAGGATATATGTGCTTTTGTAAAACTAACATTATAATGAATTCTATTTTAATTGGAAGTTTTATAATTATATTAACTGGTATAGCTGATGATATAAAACCATTAAAAGCCTTAACAAAACTAATTTTTCAAACAATCGCTTGTTTAGTAATTGTCTTTTATGGGAAAATACTATTAACTGATATTAGTGCGTTTGGATTTTATATTGATTTTGGTATACTAGCATACCCTATTACTATTTTATTTATTTTGATTTGTATTAATTGTATGAATTTAATTGATGGATTAGATGGACTATCTTCAGGAATAAGCAGTATTTATTTTTTAACAATAGGAATAATTTGTTATTTTAAAGGTTCATATGGATTAGATTATATATTTTGTTCAATTATGTTAGGAGCATGCTTAGGTTTCTTAATCCATAACCATCACCCTGCTAAAATATTTGCTGGCGATACTGGAAGTATGTTTTTAGGATTTATAATAGGCATAATTGCCTTATTAGGATTTAAAAATGTTACATTTACATCCTTATTAATTCCATTTTTAATAATTGCAATTCCTGTTTTAGATGCAATATTTGCTATTATTAGAAGATTTTTAAAGGGCGAGAAAATTATGTCACCTGATAAATTCCACATTCATCATCAACTATTAAATTTAAATTTTTCACATAAAGCAACTGTTAATATAATTTGTTTCATTGACGCCCTATTTGCTTTGGCTAGTATAATTTATGTTTTAGTTGATAGAACACTTGGTTATATATTATATGGATTATTGTTAATTTTAGTATTAATATTCGTATTAAAAACAAATGTCGTTGTTGAACACAAAAAAAATAATCATTGATTATTTTTTTTTAGTCTTTTTTCATAAATGCTTCATAATGAGCTATTACTTCTTTAGGATTTCCTATCTCTTTAATTTTTCCCTCGTGTAACCAAAGTATTTCATTGCATAATTCTTTTAGTGTTCCTAGGCTATGAGATACAATTACAACTGTTCTATTATCATCATTTATTAATTCTTTCATTTTATTATAACTTTTTTCTTTAAATTTAACATCTCCAACACTTAAAACTTCATCTATTAACATAATATCTGTTTCTAAAATTGCAGTTATTGAAAAGGCTAATTTAGAATACATACCACTAGAATAAGTTGATACTGGTTTATATATAAAATCTTTTAACTCTGAAAATTCAATTATACTATCTATTTTTTCTTTAATCTCTTCTTCAGAAAAACCTAATAACATTCCTGATAAAAATATATTTTCATATCCTGTTAATTTTTTTTGAAATCCAACTCCAATAGATAATAATGAAACACTATTTCCATAAAGATTAATACTTCCCGAATCAGCAGAAAATATACCTGCTATACTTCTAAGTAATGTTGATTTACCACTACCATTTTTTCCTATAATACCTAATATTTTTCCTTTTTCAACATCAAATGTTACTCCTTTTACTGCTTCAAAAACTTCTGTTTTTGATTTTTTTAATTTTAAAAGTGATTTTTTTATTGAAAAAGCTTTTAATGTTCTATAACTGATATGTAGGTCTTTAACACTAATAGCATATTTTTTCATTTTGTCACCTTCGCATAACTATTTTCATATTTTTGAACTGTTTTAATACCTATAAAAGATAGAATTAATCCAACTACAAACCATAATAATAACATTTTAAAATCAACTATACTTTGATATATAAACATTTTTCTAAATGAATCAATTATTAAAGCAATTGGATTAAAATTTAATAATATAGAATTAAATGGTGCGGGGATTCTAGTAGGAATTGCATAAAATATACCTGACATATAAAATACTAATTTTAAAACAATTGTCATTACATTATTTAAGTCTTCAATAAATACACCAAAGTGCATAAGTAATGATGATATACCAAATGAAAGAGTAAATAATACAATTAATACTGGTAAAAATTGAAGTAAATATAATGTATATGGTACTTTAAAAAATAACATCATTATTAATATCAAAGCCCATGAAATCATCATTTTAAATAAATTAGTAAACATCTTTACAAATGTTAGTATATACTTTGGTATATACACTTTATCAACGATTGCTTTATTGTTAGAAATCAATTTAACACTGGAATTAACGTTCATATTAAAGAAATTCCATACAGTTAATCCAATTAAAACAAAAACTGGAAAACACACTTCCTTTGTTTTAAATACAATTTCAACTATGAATGCATAAACTAACATAAAACATAAAGGATCTAAAATCCACCAAAGCCAATTTAAATATGAATTAGCAACTTCAGTTTTTAAATTTGATTTAGTAGCATATATGATATATTTATAATATTTTTTTATATCTTCGATAAATTTTTTCATTTTACCTCCATAAACTATCTAATATTTTATCATATTTTACTGTGTTTTTTCAACTAAAAAACGAAAAATAGATTATTTAAATCTATTTTTTTGTTTCAGGAATTTGATCAACACCATTAACAGGCTCTTGTAATCCTAATTCTTGTTTTATTTTTGTAGTTGATATACCTTCAGTTCTATCTAAATAAACCACTTCACAATAATCATTTAAATATTCAAATCTGTCACTTCCAGCCCAATCACTACCCATTACAACTACATCGACATGATATGTTTTAACATCATCTATTTTTTGTTCCCAATTATCTTCAGGAATTACTAAATCGACATATCTAATTGCTTCTAACATTTTTTTTCTAGTTTCATAGTTGTGGTATGACTTTTTTCCTTTTAATGCGTTAAATTCGTCTGTACTAACAGCTACAATTAAATAATCTCCTAAAGCTTTTGCTCTTTGCAATAATCTAATGTGTCCATAATGTAATAAATCAAATGTTCCATAAGTTAATATTCTTTTCATAAATTCCTCCTAATACTTAACCGTTTTTAAATTGAATATACTACTACCTTCAACTAGGCCAATACCTTTGGCTTTATTAGTTCCTTGACCACTATAATATACTTTATATAATCCATCTTCATAAATAAATGAACTTCTATATAATCCACTGTTGTCCCAATTATTAGTTCCTGTAGTTGGTTTTAAAATTACTTTGGCAATATCATAGTTTTTATTGTCAACAGATTTTGTATAGTATAAATTCATATACATTCTATGTTCCCAATCAGAATAAGCAACTAAAATCATTTCATAACCTTTATTTGTATGAATAACATCTAAATGCCATGATAGTACACTATCTTCATATTCAATATTTAAATCAATTGGTTTTGAAAAATTCTTTAAATCACTACTTTCAGTGTACATTACCCTATTTTTTCTAACAAACCAAATTTTATAAATATTATCTTCATATATAATTGCTGGACTTAAATAGTCTTGTTTTTTTCTATTAGCAGTTATAACAGCCTCTTTTGAACTCCAGTTAATACCATCAGTAGTTACTCTTCTATATAAAGTAACATCACCACTAACATCATCAACATATCGCCACCAACATTCTAATTCATTATTAGTTTCGTTATATACCAAATGAGAATCAGAATTATATCTTTTTCCCTTTGCTGTGTCTTTTACTTCATCTAATACTTTTATGTTTGATGGAAACTTAAAATTAATTCCATCATTACTAGCTACAACATGAGGGTTTTCTTTTTTAGAATCACCATAGGGATATGGTGTATAACTCATCCAATATTTATATCCATTCCATTTGTTTTTAAAAGAAATTACTTTAGGATGATAAGCTTGGATATCACCATATACGCTCTTTAAATTTAATCTTTTGGGTGAATTAGTAATTTCTACATATTCAGTGTTTTTATAAATATAAGTTATTCTATTGTTAATATTATATAATTGCAAACTAATTGTAACCATAAATATTACTAATAAAATATTAACTATTTTTTGTCCGTTATTCTTCATAATTTTCACCTCTTTATCAATAATAAGAATTCAGAAATTGCCTCTTTATTATATTTTTCATAATTAGCATTCATCTTATTTAATTTACCTTTACTATAATCAATCATTCCTTTTAAAATTCCATCTTCGCTGTTTTCAACAACATTTCCAGAATTACTTAATATAAAATTTTTAGGGCCTTCAATATCAACTGAAAAGCAAGTAAGGCCTAAAATATCTGCTTCAACTAAGCATAAACCAAATCCTTCATAAAAACTTGATAAAATAAAACAGTCACATTTTTTAACAATTGGAAAAGGATTTAATATAGATTTGATTAAAATAATATTTTCAAAACATTCTAATTCTTTTATATAATTGCAAGTTTTTTTATATATATTTCCATGTCCCCCAATTATAATTAAGTATGAATTTTTATTTTTTTTCCAAAATTTATTAAAAGCATCAATCAATCTAATATGTCCTTTTTCTTCTGAAAACCTTCCAACATTTATAAATTTTATTTTTGTTTTATCGTTTAAAATGTTATTCAACTCTTCAAAAGAAACAGAACTTTTAGTATCATTATCAAATGTTATATCTTCATTACCTCTTTTAATAATTGTTTTATAATCTATTACATTCAATACTAAATAAATTTTCTTTGGATCAACAAAATATTTTGTTTTTTCAACTAAACTTTCTGATACAACGGCAACTTTATCGTATTTGTTATATGCATATTTTAATAAATGTTCTTTTTGATTTCCTCTAGTTTCTATTTCTTTCAGCATATCACTGTGAACGTATATAACTTTATTACAATCAAATTGAGAAAATAACATTGTTTTTTTAGCACCATATCCACAAAATTGAATAACAGAATCGAATTTTGTATTTCCATAATTTCTTTTAATGTCATCTTGATATATTTTTTCTATTCTTTTTATAAAAATATTACCAAATTTATATTTAAAATAACAATACATCATAAATTTTTCTACTAGTGTTGCATTGGTTTTTCCCATAGTTGAGATATATTTAACCTTTTCGTCAAATATTTTTAAAGTTTTTTTATGATTTTTCATTAAATCAACAGAAAATGTTAAAATATAATTATTTTCTTCTAAATCAACTGTATTAAGTAAATTTAAAAGTGAAGATGTTAATCCGTTTTTTGCTAAACTTCCACAATAAATTAAAATGTTTTTCTTTTTGTTATCTTTTATATCTTCTAAAATTATGTCGTTATCTTTTTTAAATATGACTCTTTCACACAAATCTTTTGTAGCAGTTTTTCTATCAAAACTACAATATGTTTTTAAAAATTGTTTATAATCAGGTATTTTATTATTATTTATCTCTTTTATTAAATCATTTATATTATCTACTTTAGGAAATGGTAGTTCATCTAAAGATATATAACATCCTCTATTTTCAAAATATTCTAATAAATCATATGTAAATAATATAATTTTGTTTTTAGTGTTAGCATAGTCAAAGAAAACACTTGAATAATCAGTTATTAAACAATCTGTAGCATTTAAAAATTCATACGTTTCATATTGATTTGGAAATTTTTCAATGTGTTTAAAATTATATTCAATTTTATCTCCAATAAAAGGGTGTAAATTAACATATAAAACTTGATTATCATTAAGTTTTTCATCTATTTTAGACAACATGTCAGATATAAATTTAATTTCTTCTTTTGGCTTTTTATTGTCTCTATAGGTGGGCATATATGAGATTACATATTTATTTTCTATTCCCAGTTCTTTTCTAATTTTTGTTTTATCATCTTTATTAAAAAAAACTGTATTTCTAGGATAACCGGAAAGTAATATTTTTGCTTTACAAATGTTCTCTAACATATAATCTTCTATCATTTTTTCTTTCATGTAGTCATTAGGATAAAGCAGATAATCAGCAGACAAGAAATTCTTTTGGACATTACCTATCTCATGATAAGTTTCATTAGTGGATTTGCCTAAATGTTTTAGGGGAGTTCCATGCCAAACGTTAGTATAAACTTGTCCTTCTTTTTTTATAAAATTTGAAAAAAAACTTGTATCATTAAACAAATATTTGCAAGTAGCTAATAACTTGAAATACTTTTTACTGTTAAGTTTAACGATTTCTACTCTATTTATATTTTTTTTATTTAAAAATGTTCTCAGACTAACAATTTTATTAGCATTAGAAACAAGAAACAACTTATAGTTTTCATATATTTTATTGTCGTTTAATTCTTTTAAAATATAAAAAATATTTCCATTGATATTATTACCGTGTTGGGAATCTAACAAAATATAGTTTTCTTTAATATCTAAATTTCGATAATATTTAATATATTTATTTTTAACAAATGAATATTTTTTTACTTTTTTTAATAATGAAACGTACTTTTTAATTTTCTTTTTTATTTTCATCACCGAAAATCACCTCAATAACTCTTTCTGTTGCCTTACCATCATCTAAATAATTATATTTTTTATTGAATTTTTCATATTTTTTTCCATATTTTTTTGAATATTCATCAATGTTTTTAATTTCAGAAATTAATTTTCTTTGTGTTTCTATAATTGGTCCAGGTAATTCTTTTAAATCAATATAAAAATCTCTTAAATTGTTTTTATATTCTTCTTTATCATACATATAAAATATCATTGGCTTTTTTAAATTAGCAAAATCAAAGAACACACTTGAATAATCAGTAATTAATATATCACTTATTATATATAATTCATTTATATCCTCATACTCGCTTACATTATAAACAAAACCGTTATATTTTTTAAAATCAAATTTATTGGCTATAAAATAATGTGGTCGGAACAATACAATATATTCATCACTTATCTCTTTTTTTAATTTATCAAAATCAAGTTCTACATTATAAGTATAACCAATATTAGCAGAATGTTGGTTATCTCTAAAAGTTGGTGCATATAATATAACTTTCTTGTTTGATGGAATATTTAACTCTTTTTTAATTCTTCTAACGTCACCTTTTTTATAATTGAATAAATAATCATTTCTAGGATAACCTTTTTCAATAATTACATCCTCTTTGTTTAATTCTTTTAAATTAAATGCTGATGTGAATTTTTCTGTACAAAATCTACTCGGTGATATCATATAATTATACATCGAAGCATCTTTATCATATCTTTTGTTTCTAATTTTTTTATTTTCAGTTGAATTAGCTTTTTTGATTTCAATATCATGACCTAATCTTTTAAGTGGGGTACCATGCCAGCATTGAACATAAATTTGTTCATCTTTTTTTATTAAAGTTTCTGGTATTCTTGAATTTGTTATCCAATATTTTGCTTTGGAACAATATTCAAAATATTTTGCTCTGTTATAGGTAACTAGTTTAGTTCGAGAATCATTAAAATACTTTTTCTTTGATTTTGGATTTTTAAAAGCCCACACAAAAGTATATTCACTAAATCTATCATCTTTTAGCATAAATTCATATATAGCTTTAGGACTACATACATATTTTCTTCCCATAAAAGCTTCAAAAACGATTAATTTATCATCAATAGGATTGTTTAAATATTTCATTCTATAATTAATTTTTCTTTTTTCTTTTAAAAGATAATTATATGGTTTTTGAATAATTTTATTATTAGAACAATATTTTTTAATTCTCTTTTTTAATTCAGTTTTCATTAAAAATCTCCTCTACTACTCTTTTAGTTGCATTTCCATCATCTAAATAATTGTATTTTTTATTAAATTTTTCATATTTTTCTTTATATTTTTTTGAATAATTATCAATGTTTTTTATTTCTTTTATTAAAGTGTTTTCTTTTTTTAATATAGGGCCTGGTAATTCCTTTAAATCAATATAAAAATCTCTTAAATTGTTTTTATAGTTATTATAATCATACATATAAAACAAAATCGGTTTTTTTAAATTAGCAAAATCAAAGAATACACTTGAATAATCAGTAATTAATATATCACTTATTATATATAGTTCGTTTATATCTTCGTATTTACTTACATCATAAACAAAATTATTATATTTTTTAAAATCAAATTTATTTGCTATAAAATAATGTGCTCTAAACAAAATTACATATTCTTCGCTAAACTCGTTTTTTAACTTATTAAAATCAAGTTCCACATTATAAGTATAACCATTTTCATTGACCTGATTATCTCTAAATGTTGGCGCGTATAAAATCACTTTTTTGTTTAAAGGAATATTTAACTCTTTTTTAATCTTTTTTATATCACTTTTTTTATAATTAAATAAATAATCATTTCTTGGATAGCCTTTTTCAATAAATATATTTTCATTATTTAGTTTTTTTAAATTAAACGCTGATGTGAATTTTTCAGTACAAAACTTACTAGGTGATATAAAATAATCAAATTTTATAGCATCCAAGTCATTTCTTTTTCTAACTTCAGAAATAGAATTTAAAACGTTATCTTTTTCAATGTCATATCTTAATTTTTTTAATGGTGTTCCATGCCAACACTGAACATAAACTTGATTTTTCTTTTTTTTAACGCCTGTATTTATAAGTAAATTAACAACCCAATATTTTGATTTTGATAAATATTTATAATACTTTCTTGAATTGGACTTAACTAAAATAGTTCTTTCATCAAAAGTATATTTGTTAATATTCTTAAACGCCCAAACAAATTTATAATCCTTAAATCTTTCATCATTTAACACATATTCATAAATTGCTTTAGGACTGCATGAATAACTATTACCATAAAAACTCTCAAAAAAAATCATTTTATCATCTATTTTATAAAACAAAAAATAATATAAATATGTTATTTTGTTTTTTATATATAAAACAAACCGAAATGTTTTTCTTAAACAAACACTTTTCTTAGATAAATTAACTAAATACTTTTTAATCATCTTCTATCATCCTTTTGTTAATAAAATCAGCTAATTTTAAAGTATAATTACCAATATCATTATCACAGTATTTATTTTTAAATTTTAAAATTATTTTTTTATTATATTTATTTTCTAACGCTTCAATTACTTTTTTATAATCTTTATAAACATATGGACTTAATTCTTCAAACAAATCAATATTTAAACCATTATTATGAAGATATTCATCATAATCATATAAATAAAGAATTATAGGTATATTAAGTACTGCTGCTTCAATACTAATTGCAGAATAATCAGTAATTAAATAATCAGCAATAGTTAGTAATTCTAATGATGAAAAATCATCACACGTTAATATTTTGTCGTTATCTATTTTGGGGCATTTAGGATGCAACTTAACAATTAAATTGAAATTTTTGTAATCGAAATTTTTAACTAAATCATCAAATTTATTTTCTTCGTTTGCTCTAAAAGTTGGAGCATATAAAACATTTTTCTTTTCTTTTAAAAATTTGTATTGATTTAAAATTTTATTTTTTATTACTTTTTTGTTTTCAAAAATATAATCCATCTTTGGCATCCCATTAACAATAAACTTATCCCTATCAACATTAAAAGCTTCACTAAAGTACTTAATCATCACATCTGAACCAGACACAACATAATCATAATTTTCATGCATTTTCATTACTTTGGCTAATTTCAAATCTCTTCCATCTTTCTTTCCAAGTGATTGATAACCAAATTTTTTAATAGCTCCCATTGCATGCCATATTTGAATTATTTTTAACTCTTTCTTGTGTTTTAAAATACTTACGGGAATACAATATGAATCTACAATACAAACTTTTGAAGTAGACAAATGATACATTTGTTTATATAAGTTAAAATAATAAGAGATATAATTTTTAAAACCTTTTTCAATTTTTTTTGTAATAATCACAATTTCAAAATTACTATTGATTTTAAGTAACCCATTTTTTAACATTAAAAAATCAAAAGAAGGATTATTTGATTGTCTACTTATAAAAACAATTTTATTTTTTTTAATTGGAAATAATTTTAAAATAAAATAAACTACTTTTAAATTAAATTTAAATAGTTGACAAAAGATAGCCATAAAAAACCTCCAATTAAATTATACCATAAAAAAAAGAAATCAAATATCATTTTTTATAACAAAATGTCAAAATATAGTTTTTATTTATATATTTGTGTAAAAAAGAATAATTTTTTAGGCATTTTAATGTATTGATTTCTTTTAAATATAATATATTTTTATTTTCTATTTTTAGTATACACTCTTTTTTTGTATATAGTTCAAAAAAAACTTTGTTTTTATTTTTACTGCTTTTAATGTAATTAGCTTCATCTAAAGTGAAGAAATAAGTTAAAATATTTTCATTAAAATCTTTTATTAACTCTATATCAACACTAATCTCTTGTTTACTTATTGCTGCTACAACATATTTATTTTTGTGCGATACACTAATATAGTAATTTCTAACTGTTGGTCTACCATTTATATAAATAACATCATCAAAAGATAAACCTACATCTTTTAACAATTCATCTAGTAGTTTTCTTCCAATCAAACTAGGGTTGTTGTTTGTTTCTACTAAAATATATTTCAATTATTTTCCTTTGACAATCTCATATTTTTATCTTCGTGGTATTTTTTGCTATCTATTATCCATTGTTTATATTTTGTATCACTTTTGTGATTGATGAATTGATAATTACTAGTTAAATATTTTCCTAAATATCTTGTTACTTTTTCTGCCCCAAAAACATTTAGATGATCACCACCATCACAAGTATCTGTCTTCCAATCAAAGCCTTCAATTTCTTCTTTATTTAAATCAATAAATTTAATATTGTTTTCTTTAGCATACTTACTAATAACTTCACTTTTACTTAAATTCCAAGATGTAGCAGATGGTAATTCTGTAAATATTAATTCAACATTATTATCCTTACATAGTTTAACTATCCCATCTAAATATTTTTTTACTTTGTCTGATATTTCTACATCTTTAGTTTTTTGCATATAATCATATCCATTTTTATATGGTTTTATTCTAGTTACCATATCTAATCCTTTATAGGCAAAATGATAATTATAAAAAGCATATTTAAAATCTTCTTTTGTTAATTCATTATATCTCGAATGATATCTGATGATTGGAAAATAAAAACTTATTTTTTCTTCAAATGTAAATTTGTAAATTTTATCGTTAATTGCTTCATACTTTACTTTGTTATTTTTCATATTATCAAACACTTTACGATAATTTGCTTTAGAACTGTCGTTATTACTAAATACGGCATCTACATCAAAAACAACTACTTTTGGTTTTTGATATAATAATGCTTCTTTTAACATATAATAAGCGGTCCATAATCTTTGACCTGATGCTGTATAAGCATATGAAGCAATTCCATGGTCGTCCCATAAAATGATAGGAGAAATTCCTCTATAAACATCACTGTTACCTAAAAAAAGTACGTCTAAACTGTTTTTTTCTTCTTCATAAAAGCCTCTAGTAATCCATGTATGCATATTATCTTTATTATCTAACCATTTTGGAATAAATACTCTTGAAGATATATGCAACCCGAAAATAATCATAAATATAAATAACAATGAATAAATTATAATTCTAATCTTCTTCATAAATCCTCCTAAAATTGTCCATAAATAAAGTCACTGGCATTATACCCATCACCATAAATTCCTAATATTATTATTAACATTATTATTAAAGCAAATATCATAACTTGAAATATTTTTGGTATTTTTTTAAACAATTCAAAGGTGTTTTTTCCTTTTTCATTTAATATACCTAAAATTAAAATTACAACAACATACACTAATAAAATTATAAAATCTATTTTAAATAATCCATGATTTAATATACCACTATATGAACCAGTAAAAATTGTTATAAACTTTTTAACAAAAATTTTTAATGTTTTACTTCTAAAAAGAAACATTCCAATAACAACAAAAAGGTTGGTTCTTAATATTTGAAATAAATGATATTTTTTTGAATCGACATTTATTTTAAACGCGTTAATTATTTTATTTCCAATTGGCATAAATAATAGTCCTGCCATCATAATTATGTAATAATACATTCCGTAGGCAACATATTTAAAACTAGCTCCGTGCCAAAGTCCATTAAATAACCAAACAAACAAAAGAGGAAATGCTACTGTTATAAATTTTGCCAAATGCCCTTTCAAATACTTTCTGCACGCCATATTAACACTCATTGACATTTTTGATAATGAAACTGGATAAAATATATAGTCTTTTATCCATGAACCCAATGTAATATGCCATCTTTGCCAAAATTCTTGAATACTCTTAGAAAAAAAAGGACGATTAAAATTTTTTGATAAATCTATTGCAAATAGTTTTGCAGTACCGCTTACAATATCCATACAACCTTGGAACTCAGCATAAATCTGAAGTGTATATAGTATTCCCGCTAGAAAAACAGTAAACCCACCAAAGTTACCTTTAAAAACTTCGTTTACAAAAATTCCTGCCCTATCTGCTATAACTAGTTTTTTAAAAAATCCAATAACTATTAAACCAAACCCAGTTAATATATTAGAAAATTCTAATTTATGAGAATCATATAATTGATTAGCAAGTTTATCAAACCTACCAATTGGTCCTTCAGTTATTTGTGGAAAAAAAGATACAAATAACGCAACTTTGCCAATATTTTTAGTAGGTTCATATTTGTTTCTATAAACATCTATTACATAACTTATTGCTTGTAAAGTGTAATAAGATATTCCAAGTGGTAATAAAAATTTAAATTTTGGTATTTGATAGTTAAAACCAACATAATTAAGGTATCCATTAATACCTATAGATAAAAAATTAATATATTTAAGGAATACTAAAATACCAAAATTAATAAATAATGTTGTAATTAATATAATTTTTTTATTCTTTTTAACTTCTTTTTTTAAAATCTTCTTTTCTTCGCTACTTATATCAACATTTAATTTTTTATTTTCTCTTCCAAGTAATAAAGATGACAAATAAACGCTTAATGTACTAAGAATTAAAAATATTACTAGTTTTTTACTAGATAAAACATAAAAAGTATAACTGGCTATTAATAGTATTAACCACTTAAACTTTTTAGGTGAAATATAATAAATAATTACTATTGTTAAAACAAATAATAAATATTTTAATGATACTAAAGACATTATTCACCCTTTAATCTTAAAATTGTATCATATAAAGATTTTGCAGAATTAAAATTTTCAGGACTAACTTCTGAAACTTCAAACTCCACATCAAATTCTTGACTTATAAGTGATATTAAAGTAACAACATCGAATGAATCGATAATTCCATTTTCTACTAAACCAACTTCGTTTTTAAAATCAACTCCCGGTTTAACGCTTTCTAAGATTTCTAATAATTTTTCCATTTATATTTCCTCCTCGTAATTCTTTAATAAATTTCTATCTATTTTTCCATTTGCGTTATGTGGCATTTGTTTTAATTTTATTATTTTATTTGGACACATATATTGAGGTAATTTTAGTTTTGCAAATTTTAAAACATCTTCATCAGTTAGTTTTTCTGATTGATAAAACAAAACTATTTTATTATCACGATATATACATGCACACGAAATAATTCCTTCTAATGAATTTATATTAGTTTCAATTTCTCCTAATTCAATTCTATACCCCATATGTTTGATTTGAAAATCTTTTCTTGATAAATAAATTAATTCTCCATGCTCATTATATTTAACGATATCTCCTGTTCTATAAATTAATTCAGGATAACATTTATTTAATGGATTTTGTGTGAATACAGCACTTGTTTTTTCTAAATTGTTATAGTATCCACTTGCTAAAAAGGACCCTCTTACACATAATTCTCCCTCTTCACCATCTTTAGCTTGTGTATTATCATCTTTAATAATCATAATACCACAATTATCACAATTTTTTCCGATTGGAAGAGTGTTACAATCATCAAATTCTCTATCAACAATATAATATGTACAAATATCCGTTAGCTCTGTTGGACCAAACAAATTAGCAAATAAAGCATCAGGTATTGCTTTTATCCAAACATTTAATTGTTTAACAGGCATAACCTCTCCTGCAAATAAAATCTTTTTCAAATAAAGTGGTTTAATTGTATCAAAAGTTTTTAGATTTGCAACAATACTTAAAGCTGAAGGCACCCAATAAATTGTATTAATTTTTTTCTCGTTTAAAAATTCAATTAATTTTAATGGGAATGAGAAAAACATTTTTGGAATGATATAAAATGTAGCACCACTTATAATTGTAGAATAAATATCAGAAACTGACATACTAAAATAAAATGGAGTTTGACTACCAAAAATAGTATTTTCGTTTATATCAAACGTTTCTTTATACCAATTAGCATATGCTATAACAGATTTATGAGTTATAACAGTTCCTTTTGGATTTCCTGTCGAACCAGATGTAAATAACACGTATAATGGGTCTGTGTCAATCATTTTTTCTCTTACTTTTAATAATTTTTCGTCATCGATGGATTTTAACATTTCTTCAAAGACATATAGTTTTAAATTATTATTAATACTAACCGCTTTATCGTAATTCTTTTTATCAGTAATCATTATTTTAGCATCTAATGTATTTAATATTAAATTTATTCTATCAATAGGCATTTGTGTATCTATTATTACATAAAAATTCCCACTATATACGATTCCAAACATACTTGATAAACAATTAACAGTCTTATCAATAAATATAACAATTGGATTATTTTCAATATTGTTTTCAAGTAATGATGTTCCCACCATTTTTGCTTCTTTCAAAAAATTTTCATAAGTTATTTCTCTTACATTATCAGCAAAAATTATTTTTGAAGGAAAATTCAGAGTTGTTTTTTCTAAATAAGATAATATATTTTTTTTCATAATTCACCCTTTCTAAAAAGCACAAAAAAGCCATGGATTTTCATCTAGAACTTTTTAAATATAAACAATAAAATTGGTGGGTTAAATACCACTTCCCGAGAGTTAACATGTTGTCAACATTATTTAATTTAGTCATAACAACCACATCCAAATCTTAAGTTTTATCTCATAAAATATTAATATCATTATAAGTATAAACTATTTTTTAGTATTATGCAAGAAAAATAATGTATAATTTAAAGTTTTTAAGTATTATTACTAGACTATTAAACTATAATTTGATAAAATACCTACTAGGAAGTGAGAATGTGAAAGTTACTATATTAGGAGCTGGTGCTTATGGATTAGCACTTGCGACAATGGCAAAAATTAATGAACATAATATTACTATATGGTCAAGAAATCAGGTGGAATTAGATGAATTAGAACAAAAGCACACTAACAAAAGAGTTTTACCAAATTATATACTACCTAACGGTATTGAATATACTAATAATTTAAGAAAATCAGTTAAAAATTCAGACCTAATAATTTTTGCAGTTCCTGCTGGAGCGGTTGATGAAGTATCTAAAAATCTAAAAAAATATTATAAAGAACAAGCAATATGTATTGCAAGTAAGGGTATTGAACAAGATACATGTCTATTCGTTGCTGATGTTTTAAAAAAACAAATTGATACCGATAAAATTGCTGTTATATCTGGCCCTAGTTTTGCAATCGATATCGTTAAATTAATACCCATTGGATTATCACTTGGTAGCTTAGTACCTGAAGTAAGAAAAATAGTAAAAGATGCTTTAGAAAATCAATATATGATTTTTGAGGAATGTGAAGACATAATAGGAATAGAAGTATGTGGTTCTGTTAAAAATATTATTGCAATTGCCGCTGGTATTATTGATGGATTAGGACTTCCAGAATCAACACAAGCTATGTTTATAACAAAAGCACTAAATGATATGAAAGAAATAATCGTAGCTTTAGGTGGTAATGAAGATACTATACTTACATATGCTGGATTTGGTGATTTACTGTTAACAGCAACAAGTATAAAAAGCAGAAACTTTAGATTCGGAAAAATGCTTGGTGAAGGACAACCTAAAGAAATCATTGATAGTTACATTGAAAACACTACAATTGAAGGATTATATACATTAAAATCAATTTATAAATTATTAAATAATAAAAATGTAACAATACCAATTATAGATTTAATTTATGATATAGTGTTTAATAGAAAAGAACCAAGTGAAATAAAAGAAGCATTAACAAGTAGACAAAAAACGATTAAAAAAAGCAAATAAAAGTATTTGCTTTTTTTATTCTTTATTAACTACTTTCATTGTTCTATCTAATAATTCTTTGTTTTTATTTTTAATATTAATAATTATTACTATAAAAACAATATATGACATTATAATAAAACTAAGCATTCCAATTATAATATAATAGTATAATTGTTCATTATTACTAACTTCCACTACTTTTTCAAATCTCTGAATGCTATTCTCAACACTATCATATTTGTAAAAATCAGTTTTTCCTGTTGCAACATTCATACCATACAATAATGGAAACTCATAGTTTTCATTTTTATATGCAACATAAACTTCATCACCTATTTTAATACTACTAGTAGTATATCCTTCTTTTATTTCACTTGGTTCACTAATAACAAAAAATGTATTTCCGAATGTGATTTCACTATACTCTTTAAAATTAGTTCCATCATAAATAAATAACTTAGAATTACCATCTTCATCTTTTAATCCTACTAAAGTATATTTAGTTGTCTTGCTAGTATAACTTGGAACTTCTTCCTCACCAATGTTAGTTTTAGATAATTCATAATACATATTAACTTTAGGAAGTTGTTCTTCTTTTCTAATAACTAAGTACTTTTTGTTATTAACTTCTACTTCAATTGGATTAAGTTCTTTAACTGTGACATCGATTGTATAAGTTTTTGTACTTCCATTTTGAGCGACAACGACTATATCTATTTTGTTATTTCCTTCACTGACATTAATTACACCAGTACCACTTACTCTAGACCTAGAATCTTCCTTTGTAGCTGATACTTTAATACTTTCAGTTCCATTTGGAACTTCTAATGTATAACTAGTTTTGGTTTTGTCAAAAGTTGGACTTATACTATATCCTTCAACTGAAAGACTAGATAAATAATTGTTCTTACTATATCCTGCTTCAATTTCGGCTCTTGTTTTTAATGTTAAATTTACTTTGCCATTAACTGGCGCTACACCTTCTTCACTATATAAATATACTGAAGAATTTTTAATTTGAACTGATGCGCTACCGCTAGATTTAGCTTTAAATGTAAATGTATAGGTTTTACTTTTTTCGTTAGAACTTCCAACGACATCACGAACATATAATCCACCGAATGAACTATCAGTTAAACTTAAATTTGAAGTTGGTACTACATCAAATGTCCATGAGCCTAAAGGTTCACTAGATGACACTTTAACTGTAATTCTAACTGTTTCTCCTACAATTACTTGTGATTTGTTAGCAGTAACACTAATACTAGCACTAGCAGCACTAATATTTTTAATAAACAATAAACTAAATAATACTGTACATATAACATAACTAATTTTTTTCATAAAATCTCCTATCTACTAATATTAATTGAACCTAATAAATGTTTTTTAACTAATAGTAAATCTAATATGTCAACCTTACCATCCTTATTAACATCACTAGATTCTAATTGTTCACTAGATAAATTAATTGAATTTAATAAATATTTTTGAATTCTAAGTAAATCTAATATGGTAATTTCTCCATCACCATTATTGTCGCCATATATAACTACTTTAAACGATTTTGATTCTTCATTAAAGGAAATAATAATCTCATAACCAGTTCCTAAGTTACCATCTTTAACTATTTTCCCTTCAGTATTTTTTACTACAAATTCAACTTCGCTATTAACTTTATCAATAACATCAACTACATCATCATATGATGTTAGTCCTAAAGCATATTTATCAAAGTTTCTCCTTAATTCTTTTAATATGTCATCTAACTTAATTTCCTCTTCACTTTCTAACCTTGTAACATTGATTTCATAAGTTAGTTTATCTCCGTTAGCAGCTGTTACAACAATTTTTACAACTTGACTATTACTTTTTATTTCGATTTCTCCAGTACCAGTTATAGTTGCTTTATTATTTTTAGGTGTTGCTTCTATATTTATGGTTTTAGTTAAAGCTGGTATTGTTATACTGTATTTAGTTTTTAACCCGTCGAAATTTGTTATACTCTTACCATCAATTACTAAAGTTTTCAAATAATTAATTGGGCTTTCCTTTGAAGGAAGTGTTGTGATTTCTGGCATATCTTCATACACAGGAATTGTAAAATCGTATTCTTTTTGATACATTGCTGAACCTGAATTTTTTAAATAAGCATCATATGTATTTCTTCCTTCAGAATATGGAGCTTGAACATTTTGTTGATATTGATGAGCTAGGCATGTTCTCCATCCTTTACACCCTATATCAAACTTTTGTAAATACAAAGTATATTGACCTTGTTGTATATATTCTTTACTTATAATATATGCACCTTGAGTAATTGCTTTATATTCACTATTCCATCCCTTATCTTTAGCATATTTTAAGCCATTATAAACAACATCATTACCACTTGCTCCTATGTTATAGAAATTATAATAACCAGTAAATTCACTATATTTAGAATATTTTTCAATGTCTTTTTGACTATTTGTTGGTGGGTATTTTCCTAACACTAAATCACTTCTTGTCGTTCCTACTTCTTGAATAATACGGCTAGCTATAAAGTATGGACTGGTACTATTACTTATTGCAGCATCCATAATCGCATCAGAAAACTTTTTAGTACTATTATCAACAAAGTTATTAGCCATAAAACTTCCTCTTAAAATGTCCTCAACGCCATCAATTGTATGGTTTTTTGGCAAATATTTTAATGTTTCAAACATAAATACATCAGTTTCATTTAAGAAATTTCTAGGGTCTAGGTAATACATCAAAACTTTTTCACTTACAGCATACCAGTTCTTACCCCCACCGCTATAATTATTTTTAAAAGAATTGGTATTGTAATTATAACTACTTAACAATTTCCAACCATCACGACTATTATTAGAATCCCAAAGTAAATTTTTACCTTCTGTAAATTCTTCAGATACAACTTCACTAAAAGTCATCAGTTTTCCACTTTGCCAAGTTGCATGGATTGGAGTGAAACTGGCATTTGGATAACGATTGTGTAATATTTTTAATGCTTCATGGTAACTTTCGGGAAATTGTTTTAAAACTTCCTCAAAGTTTTTAGTATCTTCTTCTGTAGATGTACTATCAACTAAGATAAAGTTGCTACAAGCATAACCATATCCAGTATCACTATATTGATAAATTATTTTATACCACACCTTACTTGCACACCTATCTTTTGAATCATCAGATTTAATTGTTTCTAATATTGTAACTGTTCTTCCGTTTGCTAAGCCGTCATCTATTGTACTAGAATTAGTAGTTGGCATACTTCTTACCTTTATTCCATTAATAGCAGTAACTTTTCCAGTTAGGTTTTGAGCAGAAACACTAGGTAGGTATAATAAAAATAGACAAATAAATACTAAAATATACTTTTTCATATCTCACCTACTTACTAAGTAATTATATCAAAAATTCGACAAAAAGTACACTTTTATATTTACATTACCATATTTTTACATATAAAAAGGAAACCGTAATCCTACGAGTTTCCTATGTATTAAATTTAATTAATACACTATTATTATATAAAAAGTTTAAAAATATATACCTTTTTTCATAAAATAGTGGTATAATACACGGACAAGAGGTGGTCATATGAAAGAAGCATGGAAAGAATTAGTTAAAGATTTTAAAGAAATAAAAGATAAACCATTTATTTATAAACTTCCAAGCATCATAACAAGTATTCGTTTAATAGCAACTATATTAATTCCTATGTTTTTTATTTTAGGACTTCCTATTGTAGCTATTGCTCTTGCAGGTATTGGTTCTATAAGTGATGCGGTTGATGGTAAATTAGCAAGAAAATTCAATGCTTCTTCAAATTTTGGAGCTAAATTAGATGCTATGTGTGATAAATTATTTATTTTTAGTTTAGGCATTTCTTTAATAACACTATTACCAGTACTATCTAAAATATTAGTATCTATTATGTTAATAAATGAGGCTAATATTACAAGAATAAATATGTCTAAAGTATTTGTTCATAAAAAAGTTAAGACAACACAAATTGGTAGAGTTAAAATGGTTGTTTTATGCGTTTCTTTGTTATTAGGTTTTATATCGTCATTATTACCTATTTTAAATATACCTACTATTATTAGTTTGCTTACAGTAATTGGATTACAATTATCAACTATGAAAAGTTACAAAGAACAAAATTTAGAAGAAAAAAAAGAAGAAGTTGTAATTAAAAATAATGCCTCTTTGGAAACAATGGATAGTAATGAATACGAAAAACAAATGTTATATACATTAAAACAATCTCTAGAAAATAATATTAATATAGAACAAGAAAAAAGAAAAGAATTACATTTATAACTTAAAAATCAAGGAATTCCTTGATTTTTAATTGTCTAAATAATCTTTTAATTTTCTTGAACGAGATGGATGTCTTAATTTTCTTAAAGCTTTAGCTTCAATTTGACGAATACGCTCCCTTGTAACCCCAAACATTTGACCTACTTCTTCAAGTGTTCTTGCTTTTCCATCTTCAAGCCCAAAACGAAGTCTGATTACCTTCTCTTCTCTTTCAGTTAAAGTAAGTAATACATCATCTATTTCATCCTTTAATAATTCGTTTGTCGTATAATCTTCAGGACTCATATTATGTTCATCTTTAATAAAATCACCCAAATGAGAATCATCTTCTTCCCCAATTGGTGTTTCCAAACTAACTGGGTCTTGACTTATTTTATAAATTTCTCTTATTTTTTCAACTGAAACATTCATTTTTTTAGCTAATTCTTCTTCACTTGGTTCACGATTAAGTTCAAGTGTTAATTGTCTTTGAATACGTGCTAGTTTATTAATTGTTTCAACCATATGAACAGGAACTCTAATCGTTCTTGCTTGGTCTGCTATAGCTCTAGTTATTGCTTGTCTTATCCACCAAGTTGCATAAGTTGAAAACTTATAACCTTTAGATACATCGAATTTTTCAACTGCTTTCATTAATCCAATATTTCCCTCTTGAATTAAGTCTAAAAACAACATTCCTCTTCCAACATATCTTTTAGCTATACTTACAACTAATCTTAAATTAGCTTCAGCAAGAATAGTTTTAGCTTCTTCATCACCATTAACAATTCTATCAGCAAGTTCTAATTCTTCATCCATTGTTAAAAGTTTAATTTGACCAATTTCTTTTAAATACATACGAACTGGGTCATTAATATTTAAATCTTTAGTGATAGTATTATCATCTAATAATAGTTTTTCACTGCCACCTTCAGATTCATCTTCTGATACTACAGCAATACTATTTTCCATAAGAACATTATATAAGTCATCTAATGAATCAGCATCTAAATCTAATCCTTTTAAACTATTTGCTAGTTGCTCATAAGTAATATACCCTTGCTCTCTTCCTTTTTTTACTAACTCTTCTTTTCTTTCTTCTAATGTTTTAACTTCGTTCAACATCTTCATCACTCCTCATTTTTAATTCAACTATTTCTTGAGCTAATTTTATTTTTTTATCATAATCGTTTTCTTTACTCATTTTTTCAGTTAACCTATTAATTTGTTCTTCAATATTTAATTCTCTAATTGACTTAATATAATCAAATATTATATCTTTATTAAACTCATCACTTAATCCTAAAGATTCAATTTCTCCAATTAATTTATTACTCTCTTCATCTAAGTTACTTACTAAATCAGCAACATTTATATATCCATTCGAATCATAAAAAGCACTTATTTCTTTAGCTAATATACGAAAACTTTTATCTGGCAAATAAAATGTTTGATTATCATAAACATTGATTGCCTCACTACTTAACAACATGTAATGAATTAATCCCATTTGTGCTTTTGTGTATTTATCGTATGTTTTTAATTCTATTTTTTTAATTTTTTTAATTTCTTTTTTAGAGTTTATTTTTGATTTCAAAAATTCATAATCTAAATTAGATTCTAATGCTAATCGTTTTAAAGTAATTTCTTTTAAAATATCATCATCAGTTTTTGAAACTTCATCTATTATTTGCTTAACATATAAAGCAAGGTCCTCATCGTCACTTAAATTCTTACCTTTCTTGAAATATTCTGACTTAAATTCTAATATAGAAATCGCGTTTTCTAATTTAGATAATATTTTATCTTTACCATATTTTAATATAAACTCATCTGGGTCAAGATTTTCTTCTAATCTTACTATTTTTACATTTATATTACTATCTTGTAATACATCACAACAAGAAATTGTGGCTTTTGCTCCTGCTTTATCGCCATCAAATAAAAGAATTACATTACTTGCTAATCTTTTAATTAAATTCACATGGTTTTTGGTTACTGCTGTACCCATTGTAGCTATAACATTTTTAATTCCAACACTATATAATCTAATCACATCCATAAAACCTTCAGTAATTATAACTGTATCTTTAATTCTACATTCATTTTTGGCTTTAAAATAATTATATAATGTTTCACCTTTTTTAAAAATTGCTGTCTCCTTTGTATTGATATATTTACTTGTATCTTCTATGTTATAGATTCGACCGGAATAACCAACGACTTTACCATTTATATTATGGATTGGAAACATAATTCTATTTCTAAATAAATCACATATCCCGTTTAAATCACCTGATAATCCACTATCAATTAGTGTTTTCTCGTCAAAACCTTTTTTTAATAACAAATCGGTTAAACTATCCCTCTTTTTTAGTGATAAACCGATTTCAAATTCTTTTATTAATTCATCGGTAATTCCTCTTTTGTGCAAATAACTCTTTGCTTCATCACCTAATTTAGTATTAATATTATTTTGATAAAATTTTAATGATAATTCATACGCTTCATACATTTTACTTTCAAATGTGTTTTCATGTTTTACTTCTCCAATATTAATACTTATTCCTGCGTTTTCAGCAACAATTTTAACTGCTTCAATAAAACTTACATGCTCATATTCTTGTACAAAGTTAAACACATTTCCTGAAGTGTGACAAGAAAAACAAGAAAAAATTTGTTTATCTTGTGAGACTGATAGTGATGGGTCACTATCTTCATGAAATGGACAAACACCAAAATAATTTTTACCTCTTTTAGTAAGTGGTATATAATTACTTACAACATCTACTATATCGACGCTTGTCCTAATATGATTTAATTCTTCTTGTGAAATTTTATTCATATCCTTACTCCCTATAATTAATATAGTAAATTTTTTTTTAATTTCCTTTTTTTTGTGACAAAAAATTACAAAAATGCATAATTTTTTTTAAAAATCATAAAATATATGGGGTGAGTTATGAAACAATACAAAATAATTGCTGTTTTTGGTATTTTTACACTTTATTTTATTTCACATTTTGCGTATGATGTATTACCTAATTTTATTTTCAGCATATTATTTCCTGTAAATGAAAGTATAATTGAACATATGAAAATTATTTTTACTTCTTATTTATTGTATGGACTTATTGATTACTTTCTAATAAAAAAATACAAACCAAATAATTTCGTTTTACAATTATTTTTAGTTCCTTTAATATCCATAGTCTTATATTTAATTATATACATACCTTTATTTAATAATTTTGGCGAGAAAATGTTTATAAGTATTTCTTTATTATTTATAATAATAATTATCTCGCAAATAATTAGCTATTATATTTTAAATTATAAAGAAATAAAATATCAAAAATTCATTGGCACAATAGGGATAATATTAGTATATATTTTATTCTTCTATATTACATATTATCCACCAATACATTATCTATTTAAAGATTTCACTAATAATACTTATGGTATATTAAAAACTACATAAAAAATATGTAGTTTTTTAGGGATAAACCCAATCTATATAAACGCTAACAGCAATTAGCGTGCGGTGGGAATTGCCTTATATTAAAGGCATTTGCAACGATTAATAGGTTATATACATTTTTATTATGTTACACTTTCTATATTGTATGCATTAAAAGTATTTTTTTTACTTTTTTTATGATTTTTTTAAATAATTATATAAACTCATATTCTCTTGCAGTTATTATTGAACAATCATAATGAACTATTACATATTTCACTACTTTTCTATGGACTACATGTTCTAATCTTATAACCATTTTTGTTTAACCTTATTAAAACAGAACCATTTAAATCTGTTCTATAAATATTAGTTTTATTCAAAAGAGATAAAACTGTTTCCTTTGGATGGCCATATCTATTATTTTTACCAACACTGATTAAAGAATATTTAGGATTAATATTATTTATAAAATAAGCACTACTACTAGTTTTCGAACCATGATGACCAACCTTAAGAAAATCTATATCTTTTAAATTATATTTTTCTAATATACTTTTTTCTCTATTATTTCCTGCATCACCCATAAAAAGAAACTTATAATTATTAATTTTTAAATAAATAACATTAGAATTATCATTTTCATTATCATAAAACTCTGTGTTTAAAAATTCAAACTTAACATCACCAATATTTAATTTATTAAAACCTTTGAAATAACTTATATTATTTTGTTTTAATAAAGTAATTATTTCATTTTCTAAATCATTATAAGAATCACCATTAAATATAACATTATCTACTTTAAAATCTTTAATTAAATTTATAACCTCTCCTAAGTGGTCATAATCTCCATGTGTTAAAATTAAATAATCAATCTTTCTAATTCCTCTTGATTTAAAATAAGGAATAAGTTTATTTTTAGCCATATTATAATTACTGAAAACATTCCCACCAGTATCTATTAAAATATTTTTATTATGTTTTAATTCTATTAAAAAAGAATCGCCTTGACCAACATCAAGCATAGTAATATAGTTATTAAAATCAAAATACTTGATATTATAATGAAACAACAATAAAACAATAATTAAATAAAATTTTTTATATCTAACACTTATAAAAATAACTATATAATAGACAATAACAAAATAAAAAGGAATATATTTTAATATGATTATTATATTAAAATCATTTAAAAATATTGCCAATTTTTCCATTGCTAAACAAAAAAAATATAATATATTATCAAAACATGGAATAATAAAAGTAACTAATGAAAAAGGAAATAAAATATAAGATACAAATGGAACAAAAACTAGATTAAATAAAGTTGTAAAAATATTTATTTGAAAAAAATTGTTACTCAAAATTGGAATACTAACTAAAGAAGCTATTAATGAGGTTTTAAATATTTTTTTAAAGTAATTATTATCATCACTACTTAAAATAATTAAAAAATAACTAATTGTAAAACTAAAAATAAAACCAATATTGTAAATGTAAAATGGATTATATAGTAATAATAAACATGCTATAGTTATCAATATATAATTACTTTTAATTTTTAATTTATATATTTTATTGATATTTATCAATATAAACATCAATACTGCTCTTAATATTGATGGCGTAAATGAAGTTAAAAAAGCATAAAAACATAAAAATATAGTTACTATTTTAAAACTAGTTTTTTTGTTTAATTTATTTAATAATTTAAGTAACAAACTTGATAATAATGTTATATGTGTTCCAGATATAGCGAGTAGATGACTTATACCTATGTTCCTATATGTATCTAATACTTCGTCATCAATATAATTTGAATTACCTAATATGAAAGTATGTAAATAAGATGAACTTCTAAAATTATTTATATAATCAATTATCCTACCTTTAATTTTGTAAATGTTAAATCCATTTTCAATTTTTTCAATTTTACCAGTCATTTTAAAATAAATTTTTTTACTATACATATAATTTCTATAATTAAATTGATTAAAAACAGTGTTTTTGTTAAACTTTTCCATTTTTCCTTTGATTGTTACTACATCACCTATTTTCACATCATAATGATTATCTATAATAACTGATACTTTTTCTTTTGCTTTAACTATCAAAGTTTTTTTAGAACCATTTTTAATATCTATAACGATTCCTCTTAGTTTTGTTGTATCAAGACTATATTTGGTACTATAAATTACATTAGAAGTTATATAATATGTATAAATCAAAGTTATAAATACTAAACTAAATAGAAATATTAGCTTTGATTTTTTCAAACATAGCTTTTCCAATACCTTTGACATTTAATAACTCCTCGATACTTTTAAAAGGTGTTTTTTCTCTATATTCAATAATTGATTTTGCTTTAGACTCTCCTATTCCTTTTAAAGTCATTAATTCTTCTAATGTCGCTTTATTTAGTGATATTTTATCGCTTACTTCTTCTATAACCTCGAAATTAGTAACTACATCAGAAATACATGAATTATTTTCAATAACTGGGCAAATACATTCTTTATCAATATATTTAATCGTTGTATTACCTGTTGTCATACTATTAATTTCATCTTTTGTATATATAATAATTACCATTTCATCAACTAAATTTTTACTCAAATTTGTATTTGATACATCGGCATCTTTTTTTAAACCGCCACTTAATTTTATAACATCTTCTACTCTTTTTCCAGTTTCTAGTTCATAAACGCCTGGATTATTAACCGCACCTTTAATTTCTACTTTTATTTTATCATCTAAAGGTTCTTCTACTAAAAGAGTACTCTTTGGCCTTAAAACTACAACTAATAAAACTAAAACTAATGCGAACAATATTTTTTTCATAATTCACCTCCTATAAGTTATATACACTTTTTTTCTTCAATTTCCTTTTTTTTTAGTAAAATTATTTAACAAAAAAAGTGCCTAAAGCACTATTTACATTCAAAACCTAATTCTTCTAATTTTTTTACTTGTTTACTTCTTTCTTCCTGTAAGTAAAAATCATCTTTTAATTTTTCAGATACATTGTCACTAAAATAATAAACTATTTTATATGAACGATTGTTTTTTTCAGTTTCTGTTTTAACACCATACAAATCAATTTGTGATTCGTATGATGTTATAATTGATTTTATTATATCTTCACTGCCACTATAATATTTAGTTACTTTTATGTCACTTATAATATCTTGTTTAAAGTTTATTTCATATGTTGTAGTATCTTCTAAATTTTCAGTTTTTATTGTTTTAGTACATATACTAGTAAGTTCACCCTTACCCACACTACCAAAACATCCAGTTAATAAAAATATAGATAATAAAATTAAATATTTTTTCATTTTATACCTCTTTTAATGAAAGTGATACTTTATTTTTTTCTAGATTAATCTCACTTACATAACAATCAACAATATCACCAACACTTACAACTTCCATTGGGTGTTTGATATATTTATCAGTCAATTTTGATATATGCGCTAATCCATCATTTTTAAGTCCAATATCAATAAAAACACCAAAATCAACAACATTTCTAACTGTTCCTTGCAATTTCATTCCAACTTTTAAATCTTCAATATGAAGAATGTCACTTTTTAAAAGTGGCTTTGGCATTGAATCTCTTGGGTCCCTATTTGGTTTTTTCAAACATTCAATAATATCTTCCAAAGTATATTTATCAGTATTCAATAGTTTAGCATAATCACCTAAATCAATATTTAGTTTACTATTAAAATCTTCTGTTCCCATATCTTTTAGAGATAAATTAAGTTCATCTAATAACTTTAACGTTAAATTATAACTTTCAGGATGAATCGAAGTTACATCTAACATATTATCTCCTTCTGTAACTCTTAAAAAACCAATCGATTGTTCATAAGTTTTACTAGATAATATTTTTTTTACTTCTAAACGATTTTTAAATCTTTTCTTATTTCTTTCTTCTATTATTTTAGAAATATTTTTTTTAGTAATTCCTGATACATATTTAAATAAAGATGGACTTGCTGTATTTATATCAACTCCTACTTTATTAACTGCACTACTTACTACAAAATCAAGTGATTCAGTTAATTTTTTATTATTAACATCGTGTTGGTATAAACCCACACCAATACTTTCAGGTTCGATTTTAACTAACTCTGATAGTGGGTCTTGTAGTCTTCTTCCAATACTAATCGCACTTCTTTTCTCGACAGTTAAAGTAGGAAACTCTTCGATTGCAATTTTGCTTGCTGAATAAACACTAGCTCCAGCTTCACTAACAATTATATATTCTACCTTTCTTTTTGAATCTTTTATAACATCAGCTATAAATGCTTCACTTTCTCTCGATGCGGTTCCATTTCCGATGGCTATTATATCAATATTATATTGATTAATTAAATCTAAAACTGTTTTTTTAGCTTCCTCATATTTATTTACTGGTTCATGAGGATAGATTACCTCTATTTTTAAAGTTTGCCCTGTACTATCTAAAACAGCTAATTTACAACCAGTTCTATATGCTGGGTCAAAACCTAAAACTACCTTTTGTTTCATTGGAGGTTGAAGTAATAATTTTTCTAAATTTTTACTAAAATTATCGATTGCAACTATTTCTCCTTTTTCGGTTAATTCACTTCTAATCTCTCTTTCAACACTTGGAAAAATCAATCTTTTATATGAATCTTTTATAGCATCAAATACTATATTACATACAAATGACTTTTCATTTTTTATTAATTTTTTACTTAAATAATCTAATATTTCATCTTCATCTACAACAATACTAACATTTATTATTTTTTCTTTTTCAGCTCTATTAATTGCTAAAATACGATGAGGTTTAATTTCTTTTACTTTTTCACTATAATCATAATACATTTCATATGTTTTTTGTAAATCTATAGAATCTTTTTTCTTTTTCGTTGTAATAATACCATTTTTATATATATAACTTCTCATCCATTTACGATAATTTGCATTATCACTAATCCATTCAGCGATAATATAACTTGCTCCTAATAAAGCATTATTACTATCAACTACTTTTTCATTTATATATGGTTTTGTTAAATCATCTAAATTACCAGTAATAGGAAAACTCATTATTTTTTTTGCTAATGGTTCTAACCCATTATTAATAGCATCTGTTGCCTTTGTTTTTTTCTTTTCCTTGTATGGTCTATATAAATCCTCAATTTCAACTAGTTTTTTAGCATTTAATATTTGTTGTTTTAATTCTTCATTTAATAAACCTTTTTCATCAATAAGTCTTATAACATCTTCTTTTCTCTTTAATAGATTAACTTGATATTCATATTTTTCACTTATTGCTCTTATTTCTTCTTCATTTAACGCTCCAGTTGCTTCTTTTCTATATCTTGCGATAAAAGGAACGGTATTTCCATCCATCAACAATTTTAATGTAGCTTCAACTTGATTCGGTTTTATACCTAATTCATTACTTGTAGTTATAATTATTTCTTTATTCATTATTCACTCTCCTAAATAATTTTAACATTTATGTCGAAATTTATCAATAAATGTCTTTACAAAATAAAATTTTTATGTTATTATTATATTGTCAAGCAGAAATGTTTGGCGTATTGCCGAAAAAGTCCGTTTAGTCGGATTTGTCTAACTATTTTATATAGTTAGACATTTTTTTGTTTTAAATTAAAAAAACTGTTAGAAATTAACTTCATAACAGCTTATTTTGAAGATAAAACCGCCCTAGTAGAATAATAATTACTAGCACCACCATTAACACCATTAAAATAAAATATACCATCTAAACCACTCCTTATTCTCATTTAATTATACAATAAATGTTTATTTTTAGCAATATTAAAACTGATAAAATAAATTATCAGTTTGCATTTGTTATTGAGCGGACAACACAGCACGCGCCGAGCTGTCACTGCCGCCACCACCAACGCCTTTGTTGAAGTTGAACACTCCTGCATGAGTACCATTGCTATAGAAGCCCCCGCGAAGGAACCAAGAGTAGCTAGAGCTCGGGAAGTACGCGTAATCTGAATACCATCCACCAGTATTACTTCCAAAAGTAGTTAAAGTCTCTTTTGTTGCATCTCCTAATTTTCCTCTTTCATGTGTTTTGTTACTTGATGAGTCATATTTATAACTATCATAATATTTTGCATCTGGAGCAGTTGTAAATCCTGCATTACTTGAATAGAATGCGTTACTTGAGTTATTAATGTTACCCATTACATATTCCCATGCACCGCCACTCATATCGTAAACACCATAGATATTTCCTGTAGTTGATTGAGCAACTTTTGTTTTATATGCGTCACTTGTTCCTCCACCAGTATAATAACTTGAATTTGTATTAACTGCTATATCTGTTGTTCCTAGTCCATATTTACTTTGTTTTAAGTATGCTACTGCTCCCCATTCCATATTTTTCATCATATGTGAATCTGCATTATTTATTCCATATGTTGTTTTTACATTTTGAATGGCTGTAAAGAAACTTGATACTGTTTGACTTCTCAAACTTGTTACATTTGGTTTAACTGTGATTGCACTTGTACTTCCACTTACTTCAAATTTTCCTACCCAAAATCCTGTTAATTCCGTATTTCCAAATTTAAATGCTGGATGTGTATATGTTGATATTTGATTAATAGTTCCACCATTTAAATTGTCCGTACACATCTCACTACCATCATCGATAGTACGACATTGAAGGGTTCCAGTATTACTTTTTCCGTGTTCGAATGTTATATTTATTAATTTTGCTGTTACTCCTTCATTATTTCCATTAAATATTGTATATTTATATCTTGGAATCCATACGTACCATAAAGATATTTCTTCTTCTGTTATCTCGTTACCAATATTTTTTGTAACACCTTTATTTAGCACAACTGCATTTGCCCATTCTTTATTGTTATAGTCATACCACTTTTGACTTGTATCAGCTACTATCCATTTATTATTTTCATACTTGATTGGTACCATATTTTCAAATAATTCTGGTCTATTTGCCCCACTGTTATCGGCATAACCTTTTGCTATTTCACTACATTTTTCGTTATAATAAACGTTAAATCCTGTAATTTCATCACTATAATTAATTGTCATACATCCAGATAATGGTTCATTAGTTTTAGGATTAATAACCGATGATTCTTGGATATAACCACTATTTTTCAATTCTTCAAATGTTACATTCCTAGAATAACCATCAACAAGTTCTAGTGATTCCACATTTTCACTAATCCAAGTTCTTGTATGTCTTTCCAATTCATCTATTTGTTTGTCGTATAAGTCTTTTCTACTATCATTTATAACACCATTAATGATAGGATATGTTACTAATGCTAGTACTGATAATAGTATTATAATTGCTAGTATTTCAATTAGCGTAAACCCATCTTTCAATTCTTACATCTCCTTTTTCAATGTTTTTGAAGGAGCACCAAATATAAGTTCAGCGTTGTATTCATCCCTTGCTCTTTTTAATTCTTCTTTTTCTTTTATTCTTTTTAATTTGTCTTTTTCAATTTCTCTTGCTAAAGCATGTATTCTTTCTCTTTCTTTTTGTGCATTTTTATAAGTTCTTACTGCTTCAACAACTGAAGTACAAGCAAAGAATATACCCATACCAACAGCAGTAGTAGCATCTGTTGTTTCAATCATACTATTTGGATTAATTGGCATATTAGCAACAATACAACATAATCCTGTTGCAGCTCCACACCCAAAGAAACCGATTCCAGATTTTAATGTTTCAGGGAATAATTCAACTACTCCTTTTATTACTTTTGTTTTATCTAATTTATACATAAAATCACCAACCTTAATCTATATTATAACACATTTATCACAATTTGTTTCACAAACTTGTCCTAAACAATAAGGATAAGAAACTGAATCTATTGTAACTTCAGATATTTGTTTTAATAAATCAATACTACCTTTGCATTTTATAGATAAATAATTACTAGTATGACCATACAAATAACCGTCCTTATAAGTTTCAAATAATACTAATACTTTTTCTCCTATAAACTTATTCATATAATTAATTTCTAATTGTTTAGATAATTCTAGAAGTTTATGACTTCTTATCTTTTTTGTATTTTCATCAATTTGTCCATCCATAAGACTTGCCTTAGTCCCTTCTCTTAGAGAATAAGGAAACACATGAAGTTTAGAAAAATTGATTTTCTTAATATTTTCAACCATTTCTTCAAAATCTTCTACTGTCTCACCTGGAAATCCTACAATAACATCTGTTGTTAATGATATGTTAGGTCTTGCTTCTCTTATTTTTGAAACTTTATCAATAAAATAATCAATATCATATTTTCTATTCATTAACTTTAATATTCTATCACTTCCTGATTGAAGTGGGATGTGTAAGTGACAAGTTAATACTTCATTTTCTTTCATTAAATTTATAATATCATCATTAATTTCAGTTATTTCAATCGAAGATAATCTCAATCTTTCTAAACCTTTAATTTTTAAAATATCTTTTAATAAATCATATAAATGGTAACCATTATCATCATAACTTCCAGTATGAATACCAGTTAATACTATCTCTTTATGTCCATCATTTACTAAATTCTTTACTTCATTTAAAACTAAGTTTCTATTTTTACTTCTTAATCCACCTCTAGTATATGGAATAATACAATATGAACAAAAGTTATTACAACCATCTTGAATTTTAACAAAGGCTCTTGTGTGTTCGAAATGAGATAATTCCATATCTTCAAAATCAGTATTTTTTAAATCATATATTTTTGTTATTGGTTCTTTGTATTTTTTAATATAATCGACAATTTTGCTCTTATCTTTATTACCAATTATAATATCAACACCAATTTTTTTAACTTCTTCACTAGCCATTTGACTTAAACAACCACAAACAACTATAATGGCATCTTTATTAAGTCTTTTGGCTTGTCTAATTATTTTTAATGATTTATTTCCAGCTACATTTGTTACAAAACAAGTATTAATTATAAATATATTAGCTTTATCTTTACTAGTTTTAACAAAACCAGCATTTATCATACTATCTTCTATAAAGCTGCTTTCGTATGTATTTACTTTACAGCCTAAAGTATAAATATAAAACATTATAAATTACTCCTAAAATCTTTTAATGATTGTAAAAATTCATCATTACTTTCTTTCGGTTTATCCTTACCAAACACAGGTGAGATAAATTCACTATTTTTAAATTTCTTTTGTTCATCTTCTTTTGTATTAACTACATCTTCAATTATTTCTGGTTCTTCTAAAGCTTCAATTTCTTTGCTTTCCATACTTATTTGATTAATTAAATCTGCTAATTCAGGATTATTATCTTCAACTTTTTCCTTTTTTTGTCCATTAGCAGCTGCTAATAATTCTTGATAACTTATAATAGCATTCTCTTCTTGTTCTTCTTCAAAAGATAATTCTTTTTTTGCAGGTTTTTCTTCAATTGCTTTTAATACAATATCTAATTCTTTATTTTTTTCTTCTTTTGTTAAACTTTTAGTTTCTCTAGGATTTTTTTTATTGACAAACATCACTAAAAACAAGCCTATAATAAGTACAAGCACTGCTATAATATATCTATATTCTATTATTAAATCTAACATATAATCACTCCTCTAATTCTAAATAGTTTATAACACTTAATATATATAGTGGGACAGTTTCAACTCTCATAATTAATTTACCCAAACTAGTTTTAATAAAACCTAAACTAACCATAATTTTTTCTTCTTCTTTAGTAAAACCACCCTCTGGTCCGATTGCTATATTTATTTTATCATACTTATCCATATTTTTCAAAGTATTCTTTAATGTATTGCTATTTTCACTTGTACTACAAATTATATTAAGCCCATCTAAATTAAGAGAAGACATACTCTCTAATTTATCTATCAAAGGAATATTAGTTCTTTTTGATTGTTCACTTGCTTCTTTGCATATTTTTTGCCAACGAATTTGTTTTTTTAAATAATCTTGTTCATTCAATTTTATAATACTTCGTTCCATTCTAACTGGTATTATTCTACTAACTCCAAGTTCAGTTGCTTTTTGTAAAATTAAATCCATTTTAGTTTCTTTTAGTAAGGGAATTATTAAAGTTATATTTTTTAAAGTTACCTCTTCGCTTAATAATTCATCTTTTTTTATTCCATTACTAGTAATTATACCAGAATATACATTGTTTTTAAAAACAACTTCAACTTTATCATTTTCCTTCATTCGCATTACTTTGTTGATGTGGTATAAATCATCATCATTCAATATAAAATAATCATCAACTAATTTATTCGTAAAATATCTTTGCATAAAACCACCTTAAAAAAAGAGAATTTATCTCTTTTCATTAATCCAATCACTTAATAATTCTATTGGTATATAACCTACTTTTTTATCGACTAATTCACCATTTTTAAACATAATTAAGGTTGGAATAGACATAACTCCATAAGTTCTTGCAACTTCTTCATTTTTATCAACATCTACCTTAACAACCTTAACGCCTCTTGAATTTTCTAACTCTTCTAAAACAGGTGATAGCATTTTACATGGTCCACACCAATTTGCATAAAAATCAACTAAAACAAAATCATCATTAACTAAATTATTAAATTCTTGTAAACTCATATATTTTCTCCTTTATATTTTTCAATTACTTTTCTTATTTCAACAGTATCTGTAATTTTATCTTTTTCAATTAATTTCTCAACTGATGAAATTGTGACTACTTTATGTTTTAACATTACATCCATAGCTTCTTCATTAAATTCATTAGAACTTATACTATTATCTTTTAATTTGTTTTTTAAAACTACAAATTCGTCAATTACTTTAACGCCGTCATCGACTAAACTCGATAAAATTGGCGTTTTAGATAAAATAGTAGGTCTTAATTTAGAATCATCCAATAAACTATTATTAAATATTGGCATTGATAATATATAAAGAATTAAAAATATAAATACAAAATATTCTAAAATTCCTAAAACCCCACCTGCTATTTTAGATGGAATACTTAATATAATTGTTGCTTTTAAAATTTTTTCAAATATACTTGAAGCTAGTATAACAACTTTCAAAACTATTCCTAAGATTGCTAAAACTATTAAAAAAGCAATCGCTTCATATAAAAATATATTTATTACTTCAACACCTTTTAAAATCCCACCAAATTTAAAAAACGGCAAATTTTCATATAAAATAACTGATAACGGATTTTTTAAGAAAAACGCTAAAATAACTATAGCAATAAATCCTAATCCTTTAACTAATTGTTCAGTAAATCCTCTTTTAAAGCCTAGTAAAAAACCAAATATTAGTATAAAAATAATTCCTACATCAACAATACTCATAACAAATCACCTATTAATATTATATAACATTTTTTAATAAAAATAAAGAAAATATGTTTTTTGTATAAAATTACTTATTTGTATAATTTTTTATAAATTCTTCTCTATATTCCAAAACCCTATTCTCATCAATTGCTACTCTTAATTCTTCTACTAACCTAATTAAAAACCTTATGTTATGAATAGATAATAATCTACCGCCCAATGTTTCATTACAAGTTATTAAATGTCTTATATATGCTTTGGTATAATTTTTACAAGTATAACAATCACAATCTTCAATTGGTGTGAAATCTTCTTTATATTTTGCATTTTTTAAATTTATTTTACCATGTCTTGTAAATGCATTACCATGTCTTGCTATTCTAGTCGGTAAAACACAATCAAACATATCAATTCCTCTAATAACACCTTCAATAATATCAATAGGATCACCAACTCCCATTAAATATCTCGGTTTATCTAGTGGTATATACCTAATACCATCTTCAATCATTTTATACATTGTAGTTTTATCTTCACCAACACTAGTGCCACCTATAGAATAACCATCAAAACCTATTTTCACAGTTTCTTTCGCACTATATTCTCTTAAATCTTGATATTCACCACCTTGAACAATACCAAATAATGATTGTCTAGGGTTATTAAATACTTCTTTTCCTCTTTTTGCCCATCTAAGAGTTCTTTCTGTACTTTTCTTAGCATATTCATAAGTTGCAGGATATGGAATACATTCATCAAAACTCATCGCTATATCACTATCTAGTTTATTTTGAACTTGGATTGATATTTCTGGAGTTAAAAACAAATTAGAACCATCGATGTGGCTTTTGAATTTCACTCCTTCTTCCGTTATATCTTTTGGCTTAGCAAGTGAAAAAACTTGAAACCCACCACTATCTGTTAAAATTGGTCCATCATAATTCATAAATTTATGTAACCCACCGGCTTTTGCTATTACATCAGCTCCTGGTCTTAACCATAAATGATATGTATTCGATAAAATAACCGCACTATTCATTGCTTTTAACTCTTCTGGCGTTAGGGTTTTAACATTTGCTAGTGTACCAACAGGCATAAACATAGGTGTCTCAAACACACCATAATTTGTATATAATTTTCCATGTCTTGCTTTATTATCATTTTTTAATAATTCATATTTTATTTTCAAATTAACCACCCAAAACATTATAACTAAAAAAATAACATTTGACAAGTGCAATTAAGTGTGTTATCATATCTAACATTAAAAAAGGAGAAATAATATGTTTGGTAAGAATTTAATTAAAGAATTTGAATTAGAAAAAACTTTTTCAATTGAAGAGTTTATGGAAGAATTAAAAAGAATTGAAGAAGCAGAAAACAAAGAAGTTTATGATGCTTTAATCGAACGAAGCAAATCAATACTAGATAAAAAAGAAAATGGAAAAGATGTTATAGGTTTTATAAAAGCAAAAGATTTAACTAAAAGAGTATGTAAACTAGAAAAAAGTTATATTATCACTAGAGCAATCGAATTAGCTGATTCAATTGCAAAACAACTAAATTTGAGTGAAATCGGAAAAATGATTATAGCTATAAAATTAATATTCAGAAACGGAGTTGAAAGTTTAATTAGTTTTTTATTATCACATAATATTGGTCTAATAAATATTGAACAAATTAACAATATAATAAATAGCATTAAAACTAATCCTTATCAAATATCAAGACAAATTGAAACAACTAGAAAAAATATAATTTATATTTGCAATAGAATGCATACATATAATGGTTGTTTTGAACCTTCAATGGTTATAAATATACTAAATTATTTAGTTGCATCAAATAAAGACTTATATATTGAAATGGAAAACGGAAAACAAAAGAAAATATAAAACCTCGTAATTAACGAGGCTTTTTCAAATCATCAACTATATATTTCAAATTCATTTTTGCCGAACCTTTGATTAAAATAAGTGAATCAGGCCTTAATATTTTATATAAATAATTTAAAAGAGAATCTAAATCATCAAAATGAATACCATTTATAACTTTAGTATATTCACCAATTAATAATAAATGTTCAATAGGAATTTTTTTGATTTTTTTATTGATTTTTTTATGAATTTTATAACTTTTGTCACCTAACTCCAAAATATCACCTAAAATAACTATATTATGTGTTTTTTTATTTAATAAACTTAAACTCCCCATTAATGATTCAAAACTACTATTATAAGCATCATCGATAATTGTTAATTCATCTTTTAAAATGATATTCAATCTTCCATTAACGGCCCTATATTCATCAATACTAGAAATTATATCTTCAACCTCAACATTAAATAAAAGGCCTACTTTAATTGCCAACAAAACATCCATAATTAAATGCTTACCGGGTACATTAAATTTAATACTATATTCCTTGTTATCAATGTTTAATTTAAAAGTTGTTTGACTAAATTCATAACTTAAATCATACGCATCATTTTTAACTTTTATAATATTTTTATATTTAACTTTCTTTAAATACTTATCCTCACCATTAACGATTAAAATTCCATTTGAAATGCCATCCGTAATTTCCATTTTTGCTTTTAAAATGTTTTTTTTACTTCCTAAATTACCAATATGAGATGAACCTATATTAGTTATTATTCCATAATTTGGTAGTGCTATATTAGATAAATATGAAATTTCATTTTCATGATTCATTCCCATTTCTAATACTGCTACATCATACTTATCATTTAAATCAAGTAATGTCATCGGCAGGCCTAAATGATTGTTTAAACTTCCTTCATTTTTTAAAACATTATATTTTTTTGATAATATTAAACTTATTAACTCTTTAGTAGTTGTTTTACCACAACTTCCTGTAATTGCAATTAGAGGAATATTTTTATTTTTAATTCGATTAGCTAAAGCAAGGCTTCCTAAAGCATTAATAGTCGAAGTAACTTTGATAATAGGAATATTTGTCTCTATATTTATATTTTTTTCACATATAATTGCATTAGCTCCAGCCTTAATCGCATCATTAATGTAATCGTGACCATCTTTATTTTTTCCTACAATTGCAATGAATAAATCATTTTTTTTAACTTTTCTGCTATCAATTTGAATTTTCCTAATTTTTTCTTTAGCATCTACATTGTTAATTATTTTTCCATTAGTTATCTTTAAAATGGTTTTTAATTTCATAAATTCACCTAGTTAATTATATGCGAAAAAAAATCAATGTTACATATATTTTGACATTGATTTCATCATTTGATTTACTTGTTTTTGGCTTGGAGTTCTTCCCATTTGACTCATCATAGCCTTAATCATTTGTTCATTAATTGGTGGGTTTTGTTTAATATACTTTTGCATTACCTTACGTGCTATAAAAAAGCCTAGAACTCCACCTATAATTATTCCAATTACTACATATAGTATATCCATTAACATTCTATCACCTTCCTATATAATTGTACTAAATTTATATTATTTAGTCAAATGTATTCATTAATTTTTATTTTTATACTATCATTCAACCAAAAATAGTTTTCATTTTTAAAATCACAAACAAAGATATTTCTATTATATAAATTAAATATTTTAATTATATTAGGCATATAATGGTTACTTTTAATAATAATTCTGCTCGGCTTTATAATAACAATCGAATTTTCAATATAAAATACTTTTTTTCTACTTAAATTATACCTATCATTTAGATAATTTGATAAAATTGATGTTCTAAAAGGTATACACAATTGTTTATATAATGATACTCCATAATTTAAACATTCTCTCATGGTAGATAATTCGTATAAAATATTATATAAATCAAAACTTTTATATATATTTTTCTCTTTAATAATAAATAAGTGGTATTCAAACATATAATCACCTATTTATAATATAAATAAAATTGTCTTAATAATTTGTCGATTATTGGGTTAAAAAGTATTTATTTTAAATTCATACTAATATAATTTTCATCTAATATACTATTTTCTTCCTCTAATCTTACATTATAATCAGTACTTAAAAATGTTACTCCTAATACAATAACGATAAATAAAATAATTGTTTTACTTTTTAATAATTCTTTCATGTTTTAACTCCCTTTCTGTATTAACTATATCACGAACATTAATTCGTGTCAATAAGTTTTTACAAATATTTGTTTGACAAACATTTTTTCATGTGATATAATGTCAATAGAATGTTAAAGGAGGAATTTACATTGGAAAAACTAACTAGCCAACAACAAAAGTTACTTGATACAATTAAAAAATTTATTGCTAATCATGGATACGCACCAACCATTAGAGAATTGTGTAAGGAAATGAATTTGTCATCAACTGCTACCGTTTATGTTCATTTAAACAACTTAGAAAAAAAAGGTGCGATTAAAAAAGAAGATTCAAAAAATCGTACTTTAGAATTACTTGTCGATAATGAATATGAGGTAAAAGATGAACATGTAATCGAAGTTCCCTTACTTGGAAAAATTACAGCTGGAAATCCAATTGAAGCAATTGAACAACCTGATGAATATTTTTCACTGCCTTCTTATTTAGTACCAAACAATAAAGAAGTATTTACATTAAAGGTAGATGGAGAAAGTATGATAAATGCCGGAATATTAGATAACGATATAGTAATCGTTGAGAGAAGAAATACAGCTAGAAATGGCGAAATCGTTGTTGCCATGACCGAAGATAATGAAGTTACATTAAAAACATATTATAAAGAAGAAAACCATATTCGCTTACAACCAGAAAACGATACGATGGCACCTTTTATATTTAAAAATGTTACTATTTTAGGAAAAGCAATCGGTTTATATCGAAAAATATAAAAACCAAAATTGTTTTTCTCATTTGAAACAACAAAAATCAAGATTTAAATCTTGATTTTTTGTCATCTTTATAAACATTTTAAATATGTCTCGTAATTTTCTTTCTATCTTGAACAAATAATAAAGAAATTTACTAGTTTTAGTTCAGTCTTCATCATCTATTTTTAAAACTGATAAGAATGCATCTTCAGGTATTTCAACTCTACCAACCATTTTCATTCTTTTCTTACCTTCTTTTTGTTTTTCAAGTAGTTTTCTTTTTCTAGATACATCCCCACCATAACACTTAGCTAAAACGTCTTTTCTAACTGCTTTTATATTTTCTCTTGCAATTACTTTAGAACCTAGTGTTGCTTGAATAGGAACTTCAAATTGTTGTCTTGGAATTAATTTTCTCAATGCTTCTACAATCTTTCTACCTCTTCTATAAGCAAAATCTGAATGAACTATTATACTTAAAGCATCAACTAATTCACCATTTAATAAAATGTCCATCTTAACTAAATTACTACTTTTATAACCAATTAATTCATAATCAAATGAAGCATAACCTTTGCTTAAACTTTTTAATTTATCGAAGAAATCATAAACTATTTCTGATAAAGGAATTTCGTAATGAATATTTACTCTTGTTTTATCAATATATTCCATCGATATATAATTACCTCTTTTATTTTGACATAATTCCATAACTGGACCAATATAATTTGATGGTACAAATATCGATGTTCTAATGTACGGTTCTTTTATATCTTTTATTTTTACTTTGTCAGGCATTTTAGCAGGACTATCAATCATTACAACAGAATTATCGGTTAAAGTTACTTCATAAATAACCGATGGACTTGTAGCAATCAAATCTATACCAAATTCTCGTTCAATTCGCTCTTCAATTATTTCCATGTGAAGTAATCCTAAAAAACCACATCTAAAACCAAAGCCTAAAGCTTGACTTGTTTCCGGTTGGAATTCTAGGGAAGCATCATTTAATTTTAATTTTTCTAACGCTTCTCTTAACTCTTTATATCTAGAAGATTCAATTGGATATAATCCAGAAAATACCATCGGTTTCATTGGTTTATATCCTGGTAACACACTACTTGCAGGATTACTTTCTAGTGTTATGGTATCTCCTACTTTGATATCGCTAATACTTTTGATGCTACCACAAATATAGCCAACCTCACCAGGCACTAGCATATTAGTCTTTTTTTCTTTTGGAGTATTAATACCTAATTCAACAACATCATAAACTGCGTTTGTAGCCATCATTTTAATTTTATCATTTAATTTGACTTTACCATTAACAATTCTCGTTAATGCCACAACACCTCTATAAGAATCATAAAAACTATCAAATATTAATGCTTGTAGTGGTTTATTGATATCTCCTTTAGGGGCAGGAATACGTTTTATAATAGCTTCTACTAGTTCTTTAATACCTATTCCATTTTTTGCGCTAGTTAATAATATTTCATCTTCTTCAAAACCAAATGTATCTACTAATTCCTTTTTTACTTTAAAAGGATCAGCATTAGGTAAATCTATTTTATTGATAACTGGAATAATCGTTAAATTATTATCTAAAGCTAAATACAAATTAGCCAATGTTTGAGCTTCTATACCTTGAGCAGCATCAACTACTAAAATTGCTCCTTCACAAGCAGCCAAACTTCTTGAAACTTCATAGTTAAAATCCACATGTCCTGGAGTATCAATTAAATGTAATATGTATTCTTCTTCATTATATTTATATTTTAACTGAACAGCATTTAATTTTATGGTGATTCCTCGTTCTCTTTCGATATCCATATTATCTAATAATTGTTCTTGTTTTTCTCTTGCATCAATTGCTCCACATATTTCAAGTAATCTATCAGCAAGGGTACTTTTACCATGATCGATATGTGCGATAATTGAAAAATTCCTTATGTTTTCTTGTTTCATGCTACCACCTTTAATAATTATATTTGATTTTGAAAAAAAAAGCAACGATTATCGTTGCTTATGTTGTATAATTAATTATTTTTTACAAGTTACTTTTGTTTGAAGAGTACCAGTTTGTGTACCATCAGAAGTATTAGAGCAAGTATAACCATTCATTGATGCAAATTTAACACCCCATACTTTAATTCCTCTGTTAGCTGTTGTAGCTGTTGAAGAATCATCGATGTAATAAGTTCCTGCCGTTGGTTTTTCACCTGATACTGTTAACTCAAGAACTGAAACACCTTTTCCATCAGTTCCTTTTGTAATAGCATCAATATTACCATTTTCTGAGTTTAAAAGTGACTCAGCATATCTTGTTCTAACTGCATCGATTACACCATAAGTACTATTTTCCATTGATTTAATTTTTGCATTTTCAATTACATTGAAGATAATTGGAGTAGCAATTAAAGCAATGATAGCTAATACAATGATTACAGCTAATAACTCGATTAATGTAAATCCTTTTTTATTCATATTTTTCACCACCTTTTTAATTTTTTATTAAACTATTTCCATGCAGAATCTTTCTTGCATTCAACTTTTGCTTGAATAGCTGCAGTTTCATTGGCAACAGCTTTTTTACCTGTATTAGAACAAGTATAACCACTCATTGATGCAAATGTAACTCCATAAATTCTAATACCTCTCTTAGAAGCATCAGTTGTACCTGAAGCGTTATCAATTTCCCATTTACCTGCTGTTGGTTTTTCACCTGATACTGTTAACGCAGTAACATCACCAGTTAATTGCATGTTTCCACCACAGTTTTCAGTTTGTCCTTCTGGGCAAGCATTAGTACTATTTAATAAGTTTTCTAAATATTGTGTTCTAACTGCATCAATTACACCATATGCACTATTTTCCATTGATTTAATTTTTGCATTTTCAATTACGTTGAAGATAATTGGAGTAGCAATTAAAGCAATGATAGCTAATACAATGATTACAGCTAATAACTCGATTAATGTGAAACCATTCTTTTTCATTTTTTTCTCACCACCCAACTATTTTAACTAACATTATTATAACCGAAATATGGAAAAAAAGTCAAGATGTTTTTGACTTTTTTCGACAGTATTTTCTAAACGACTAAAATAATGTTGTTTTAGCTTCTATTTATAAGGATTTTTCTAATTTTATTTTAATTTTAGTGAAATGACTTCTAATTCTTTTTTTTCTTTCTCTAATGATTTTTTTTCGTTTTCAACTATTTCTTTTGGTGCTTTATTAACATAATTCTCATTGTTAAGTAAATTTTCTCTTCTTTTGATTGAATTAGTTAAATTTAATGCATCTTTTTTTAATTTTTCGATTTCACTTTCTGATAATGTTCCATCATAATAGATTGTAACTATAGAATCTTCAAAAGGTATTTCTATTTTAGATAAGTCTGATTGATAGTTTTCTAATATTTTTTCATTTTTAATTAGTTTTCTAATTATATCAACATTTTCTTTTATTAGTTTGCTATTATAAGAAACAATAAAATCTTTTCCTAAATTGTTTTCTAATTTAATTTTTCTTATTTTAACTATTAAATCAATAATCACTTCAAAGTTAACATCAAATACTTGTTCTTTGTTATATGATGGATATTTACTTATCATAATTGATTCATCGTGTTTTGGTAACATCATATATATTTCTTCTGTTACATAAGGCATAAATGGATGTAACATTTTTAATATGCACTCTAAATTATATAATAATACAGATTTTGTTGTATTACTCATATTTACTTTAGATAATTCAATATACCAATCACAAAAATCATCCCAAATAAAATTATATAAAATAGTTCCTACTCCATTAAACTCATATTTGTCCATATGTTTTTTTACTTTTTTTATTGTTTTATTTAATTTAGTTAAAATCCATTTGTCACTTATAGATAAATTTTCAAATGTATAATCAGTAAATCCTTCTGTATTCATAAATACAAATCTTGAAGCATTCCATAATTTATTAATGAAATTCCATGTTGATGATACTTTTTCTTCGTCAAACCTTAAATCTTGGCCAGGAGCTGATGAAGTTGTTAAGAAAAATCTCATTGAATCACAACCATATTTTTCAATTACATCCATAGGATCAACACCATTTCCTAATGATTTACTCATTTTTCTTCCTTTTGAATCTCTTACTAATCCATGAATTAAAACATTTTCAAATGGTCTATTATTAGTAAATTCTAAACCTTGGAATACCATTCTACATACCCAGAAAAATATGATATCATATCCTGTTACTAATACATTTGTTGGATAATATCTTTTTAATAAATCAGTTTCTTCTGGCCATCCTAATGTACTAAATGGCCATAATGCGCTTGAAAACCAAGTATCTAATACATCTTCATCTTGAACCCATCCCTCTTCTTTTGGGGAATCTCCAACATGAATTAAATCACCTTTATACCAGGCTGGAATTCTATGACCCCACCATAGTTGTCTTGAAATACACCAATCGTGACAATCTTCCATCCAATGAGTTAATATTTTTTCAAATCTTCCTGGAATAAAATTAACTTTATTGTCTGTTTTTTGATTTTCTAATACATGTTTTGCTAACTCATCCATTTTAACAAACCATTGTTTAGATAAATATGGCTCAACCATACAATCAGTTCGTTCAGAATGTCCAACACTGTGTTTGATTGGTTCAATTTTGATTAATAATTTTAATTTATCTAAATCTTTAACGATTTGTTTTCTACATTCAAATCTATCTAAGCCTTTATATTTTAAAGCATTTTCATTCATTTTTCCATCTGGTCCAATTACTTTAATGATTTCTAAATTATGTCTTTTAGAAACTTCAAAGTCATTTGGATCATGAGCAGGAGTTATTTTTACAATTCCTGTACCAAACTCTGGATCTGCATGTATATCACCAATAATTGGTATTAATTTATTAACAATTGGTAATATAACATTTTTACCAATTAAGTGTTTATATCTAGAATCATTGGGATTTACTGCTACTGCTGTATCACCTAATAAAGTTTCTGGTCTAGTAGTTGCTACTTCTAAGTAATCACTTTTATCTTCTAAATAATATTTAATATGATAAAAAGCACCACTAACTTCTTTATAAATAACTTCTTCATTACTTAAAGCTGTCATAGCTTCAGGGTCCCAGTTGATAATTCTCTCGCCTCGATAAATCCAACCCTTGTTATACAACTTAACAAAAACTTCCTTAACAGCATTAGATAAACCAGAATCTAAAGTAAACCTTTCTTTTGAATAATCTAAACTTAATCCTAGTTTTGCCCATTGTTCATGAATATTATTAGCATATTCTTCTTTCCAATCCCAAGCGTATTTTAACCATTCTTCTCTAGTTAATTTTCTTGGATTAATACCAATACTTCTTAATTTAGCATCTACTTTTGCTTGGGTTGCAATACCAGCATGGTCCATTCCGGGTAACCATAGTGCATCATAACCTTCCATTCTTTTATATCTAATAATTATGTCTTGTAAAGTTGTATCCCAAGCATGCCCTAAATGTAATTTACCTGTTACATTTGGTGGTGGGATTACTATGCAAAATGGTTTTTTTGATAAATCACCACTTGTAAAATATGGCAACCACTTTTCATATTTTCCTTTTTCTACTTCTAAATGATTATATTTTGTATCTAACATTTTACTCTCTCCTTTATATATTTATCAATATATTCAAAATATTCCCTAAATCTTTCTTGGTCTTCAATTTGTGAAAATATTTTCCAAATCAAACTTGTTTTTTCTAAATATTCAAAACTATATTTAAAGTTCAAATCATAAACCATTGCTATTATCAAAATTATTCCATCACTATAATTTTTTACATCAACTTTGTTTATACATTGTTCATTAAAAAATTGTTCTCTAACATTATTTGATATTTCTTGATTATCAATTAATAAATTATTATAAGTTCTTAAATAAAATATATCTAACTTATCAGCATCTCTTATAACTTTACATAAAAGTTCATTATGCTTACTTAAACTATCTGGTATAGAATATTTATTATGATATTTAATAGCATCATAAACTTCATCGTAATCATTAAAATCTAATTTATAATCAACAATTTCATTGTCTTTGAATAATCTTTCTACTGCTAAATCACCATGATCGATAGAATCTTTATCTTTATAAGTTTTGTACTTTGTCCATTGTTCAAATCTTCCATAATCATGTAATAATCCAGCAATTGCTGCAACTTCAGTATCACAAGCATTAAAGGAAGCATATTTAGCAATTAATATTGCAAGGTCCATGACTCGAATCGAATGATAATATTTCCTTATGATTGCTGGTTCAGTTATATCGTATTTTTCAAAATGTTTTCTAAATTGCTCTTTTCTCTCATCCATAATTTACCTCCAAAAAAAACACATCCAATAAGGACGTGTTTAACGTGGTACCACCTTAATTTGTAGAATAATCTACCTTGAAACTATAACGCGTTACCGTAACAATTTACTTAATTTCAAAAGTTCAACTCCCAAGCTACAAATACCATCTTTATTACTAGTTTTCACCAAACACTAGCTCTCTTTGAATAAAATAATAATATTCCTCTTGTTCACAGTTTTTTTCTATTAATAATTATATATTATTTTTTTATATAAATCAATACAAAATCAAACTAAATTAATAAAAGTTCCCAAAATGATAATTTCTTAGAAACTGGTTAATTTTTATAAAAAAGATATAACTTTAAATATTCAGTTATGCTTTTTTATTCTTGTAATACGGCTAAGTGATGAAAAAAAACGAAGAAATTAATATTTTAAATTCATTAGACAATAAAGCAAAATACTTAATATTTAAAATGACTATCGATACTAAATAGAATTATCCTATAACAAAATTATTATTGAAATTTAGAAAAATAAATAACATTGTGTTTGAAATTTATACCACAAGTATAATTTCAATCATTTATTTAAATAAAATTTTATTCAAAAATGATAATAAAATTTTATTTTTTGAAAAAAATATAAAGAAAAGTATAAGCGAACAACTTGAAATTTACTCCAAAAATTCAAAAAAGATTGATTTTTTTGGAATTGATGTTATAATATTTTTGTGGAGGTTAAATTTATGAAATTAATAAAACGCGATAAATATTTAAATAAATTAATAAATGTTATAGGTGTTCCAGATATAAAGATAATAACAGGAGTTAGACGCTCAGGAAAGTCTAAATTGTTAGAAGCATTTAAAGAATATATACAAAATAATGTAGAAAACTATAATATTATTTATATTAATTATAGTTTAACAAAATATGAAGATTTAAAGGAGTATCATGCATTAGATGATTACGTTGGAAAAAATTATGTAGAAAGCAAAAAGAACTTTTTGTTAATAGATGAAGTTCAAATGTGTGAAGGATTCGAAATTGCAATAAATAGTTTTCACGCAGAAGAAAAATATGATATTTATATAACTGGTTCAAATGCTTTTTTATTAAGTAGTGATTTGGCGACTTTATTTACTGGTAGAACATTTGAGATAGAAGTTTTTCCTTTTTCCTTCAAAGAATTTATGGAATATTATAAATATGATGATGCAGATAAAGTTTTTGATGTATATGTCCGAAATGGTGGAATGGCTGGCTCTTATTTATACAATACTGAAAAAGAAAAATATTCTTATATTGAAGATGTTTACAATACATTAATAGTTAGAGATATAAAGAAAAAATATAAAATCAAAAATAGTGAAATTTTAGATGGCGTTAATAATTTCCTTACAGATAATATTTCTAATTTGACATCTTCAAATAGTATTACAGATTATTTAAATAAAAATAAAGTGAAAGTAACATATAAGACAATAAATAATTATATTGAATATTTGTGTAACGCATTTGCTTTTTATAAAATTAAAAGGTACGATATTAGAGGAAAAAAATATTTAAAAACCTTAAATAAATATTATGTAGTAGACCAATCTTTTAGATATGCTAAACTAGGTACTACAAATATGGATTATGGAAGAACCTATGAAAATATCGTAGCTATTGAATTATTAAGAAGAGGATATGATGTATATGTTGGAACATTATATAACAAGGAAATTGATTTTGTAGCCGAAAGACAAAATGAAAAATTATATATTCAAGTATCTGACAATATAAGCGATGAAAAGACATTTAAAAGAGAAGTGGACTCACTATTAAAGATTAAAAATGCGTATCCGAAGTTATTGATAGCAAGAACTAGACACGAGGACTATACTTATGAAGGAGTTATAATAAAAGATATTGCAAACTGGTTAACTAATGAAGAATAAACATTTCAAGGTATATATTACCTTGATTATTAAAATAACCACACTAGAGTAGTTAACTCTAATATGGTTATTTTATTTGACTTTAACACTTAATCAATTATTTTATTAATTCATAAGTAAAGTACAAAACGAATATGCAATTAATTTGTTTAAATACTATCATCTTTACAAAAAAAATGGTTTTAGTAAACTACATTAAATAGTCTATTTTCCAAATTAAACACACTTTCATTATGAATTTAAAAAGTGAAGCCTTTTCTTAATGGCTTCACTTTTATAAACTATTCTTGATTGTTATTTGTTTTTGGCATCTCAGGTTGTACTGGTCTTGGTTGTTGTACACTACCTTGTTGTGGCATTGGTCTTGGTTGTTGTACACTACCTTGTTGTGGCATTGGTCTTGGTTGTTGTACCCCACCTTGTTGTGACATTGGTCTTGGTTGTTGTACACTGCCTTGCTGTGGCATTGGTCTTGGTTGTTGTACACTGCCTTGCTGTGGCATAGGTCTTGGTTGTTGTACATTACCTTGCTGTGGCATAGGTCTTGGTTGTTGTACTCCACCTTGTTGTGGTATTGGTCTTGGTTGTTGTACTCCACCTTGTTGTGGCATTGGTCTTGGTTGTTGTACTCCACCTTGTTGTGGCATTGGTCTTGGTTGTTGTACTCCACCTTGTTGTGATATTGGTCTTGGTTGTTGTACACTACCTTGTTGTGGCATAGGTCTTGGTTGTTGTACACTACCTTGTTGTGGCATAGGTCTTGGTTGTTGTACTCCACCTTGCTGTGGCATAGGTCTTGGTTGTTGTACTCCACCTTGTTGTGGCATTGGTCTTGGTTCAGTAGGAATATTATGTTGAGTTGTTTGAACAGGTTCAACAACATTTTCAACTTTATTTAAAGCAGTTTCATCTTTTTTTTCTGTTTCTTCTTGTTTTATTTCATCAATATGAACTTTTTTATTTTTACCTTTAACAATACTAATAATCACAACTACTAAAATGATAACTATTAATGCACTTCCACCAATTATATAATATAACATATTGTCAATTTCAGTTGATGTTGCTTTTGTTGGCTCTGTTGCAAAATCAAACGAAAATTTAATGGTATTCATCTTTTGATTTTCATCATATTTAACTACATAAGTTAATGTTTTACCATCTTCAGATACGCTTGTCGCATTATGGGATAATGGTTTATTTGGTAATGTAATAGTATAAGTTATATTGATTAAACTATTTAAAAGTTCAGAATCTACACCATCCATTTCTTCTGCTTTTTTATCATCTTCTGCCATAATCCAATTTGCACTATAAACTCCATCTTTTAGTGAAAACATATTACTATCATTTCCATCATCTAACCATTTTTCAACTATAAAAGGTGTTTCTGTTCCATTCTTTGCAGTTACTTCATCAATGCTAGTAAATTTTTTACTAATTTTGTAACCTTTTACTCCTTCATTATCGTATTCTTCAACTGTATAACCTTTTGTTTTTAATGCTTCAATATCAGTTTCATCACTTACTGTAGCATTCTCATCACCTTCATCACCAGTCATAGATGATAAATCAATTTCTTCTTTCATAGAAAATTCCATACTTTTGTCTTTGTTAACAACAACATTAGTATCTAATGATACACATCCTGTTAGTCCAATTAACAATACACTAACAACTAACAATCTTAAATATTTTTTCATATTTTCCCTCCACTACTATATTAGTATTATAGCATTAATAAATAAACTATGCAATTACTTTATTACCTTTAAAATCAATTTTTCACGTTTTACTTTTTTATTACTAAAGGTTAGACTAGATAAATAATACTTTATTAATTCATCTACATTTTCTTTGTTTGTATAGAAAACAGCTACCGTAGAACCTTTTTTAACATAATCACCTGTTTTAGCTTTTAATACAATTCCAGCAAAATAGTCAATGATGTCATCTTTATTACTTCTTCCACAACCTAACATACAACTTACTTTTCCAATTACTTCAGTATCCATTGATGAAATATAACCATCATTTTCACTCTTTACTTCATAGAATTTGACTTTTCCTTGACTATTTAAATCTCCACCTTGATAATTAACCCATTCAACAAATTTATTATAAGCCATACCATTTTCTAAAACTTCTACAACTTGTTTCCTTGCTTCATTATAATCAATATTGTTTATTAACATATTCATGTGTGTGGCTAAACAAATAGATATTTCTTTTAAATCTTCTGGCCCTTTATTTTTTAATACTTCAATTGCTTCCATTACTTCTAGAGCATTTCCAATTTTATTTCCTAATGGTTCATTCATATTAGTTAATATACAAGTTGCGTTAATACCATTCGTTTTAGCAATCATAACCATTTTTTCACCTAATTTAGTTGCCTCTTTTACATCTTTCATAAAAGCACCCGTTCCAACTTTAACATCTAAAACAAGATTTTTAGAAGAACCTGCTATTTTTTTACTCATAATACTTGATGCGATTAAAGGAATACTATCAACTGTAGCAGTTACATCTCTTAGGGCATATATTTTTTTATCTGCTAAAGCTAGATTAGCAGTTTGACTTACAACAGCTAAGCCTATATCTTTAACTTGTTTAATAAACTCTTGATTTGATAGTGTTACATTCATACCGATTGATTCTAATTTATCAATTGTTCCTCCAGTATATCCTAAACCTCTTCCACTCATCTTAGCAACACTTCCACCTAGACAAGCAATAATTGGTGAGATTATCAATGTTGTTTTATCACCAACCCCACCGCTACTATGTTTGTCAATTGTGTTATTAAGGTTACTTAAATCAATTCTATCACCAGAATTAGTCATAGCAATAGTTAAATTAGAAATTTCTTCATCATTCATGCCATTAATAGCAATTGCCATAAGTAATGCAGATGCTTGATAATCTTTTATATTATCATTAGTGTAGTTAAATACAAAATAATCTATTTCTTCTTTTGTTAAACTTAAATTATGTCTTTTTTTGTCTATTATGTCATATATATTCATATTATCTCTCCAATTCAAACGAATAAGGTAGAATTTCTTTTAGAGTGTATTCGATTTTATTTTCATTTTCTAACATATATATTTTAAAATCATCACTACAAAATTCTCTCATTACTTGCCTACACACTCCACATGGATAACAAGGCTCATTATCTCCCACTACAGCGATTGCTTCAAATTCTTGTTCACCTTCACTAATCGCTTTATAAAAAGCTACTCTCTCCGCACAACAAGAGGGACTATAAGCTCCGTTTTCAATATTACATCCAATATAAATTTTACCACTTTTAGTAAGTAGAGCAGCTCCGACTCTAAAATTAGAATAAGGACTATATGAACTTAGCATTGCTTCTCTTGCTTTTTCAATCAATTTCATTTAACCACCTCTAACGCTAGTGTTATCATATCAGTTAATGCTTTACTTCTTTCTTCAGCAGTTATTGCTTTTTTATTGATAATGTTATCAGATATTGTAAGTAAACAACTTGCTTTTCTATTAAAATATTTTGCTAAATAAAACAAAGCAAATGCTTCCATTTCAACTGCTAATATATCATCAGGCATTCTTTTTCTATATTCATCAGTTTCTAAATACGGGTCAAAACATTCCGCACAAAATGTTTTTCCATATTTTATATTTAATTTTAATTCTTTAGCTTTTTTAATAATCAATTCATCAAGTTCACTTGAACTTTCCGCACTAAAACACTTTTTATTACTAAAATTATAAGCAAAATTTCCTTCTGTATAAGAACAACTACTTAAAACTATATCCATTATTTCAACATCTTTGTTAAATGAACCTGCCGAACCTATCCTAATTATATTTTCAACATCAAAAAATTTATACAATTCATAAGCATATATTCCCATACTAGGCATTCCCATTCCTGATGTCATTATAGTAACTTTTGTATTTTTATAATACCCTGTATAACCTAACATACCTCTTACATCATTAATCAAAACTGCATTTTCTAAAAAGTTATCAGCGATAAATTTAGTTCTATTAGGGTCGCCAGCCATTAAAACTGTTTTAGCAACTAAACTTTTATCTGTTTTCATATGTGGTGTTTCTATCATACACATTCCTCCTATTTTAAGTATACCAAATATTTATTAATAATTCTATCAAAATAATATCAAAGTGTAAAATAAAAGTATAGAAAAAGATAGTTATTTTAAACTATCCAAGTATTCAATTATTTTTTCATTTCCTTCGTAAGTTTTAATAATTTTTTTGTTTTTAATTTCAAACAATGTACTTTGTGACACTTTTAAATCAGTAATATCACTTACATTTAAATTCGATTTATCTGAAACAAAATTACTATTTAGTGGATTATCAATATTAACTTTGTAATATTTTGTTTTTTGTCCATCTAATTTAGTTTCATAATAAATACTATATGCATCATCTGGAGCAAAAGCTAAAACATAATAATTATCGTTAGGTTGTTTTAATATATTACCTAATAAAATTTCTTTGTATTGAATTGTTGCTGGAGTTTTCAAGACTTCTTGCTTCTTTTCTTTCGTTACAATTAAAGTTACTGCATAAAATAATAGAAAAACTACTGTAACAATTACAACCATTTTTATTAATCTTCCTACTTCATCACTATTCATTGACGCACTGTTATATTTCTTATTTGCCATTATATCACCTATTTAAGTATAACATATTTTAATAAAAAGTAAATGATTTTCATTAAAAATATAATTTTTTCACTTAAAATTCAAATTAAATTACACAAACTATCATTCACTTTTACGAATTTTATTCAAAGAATCTCCTTTTTTTACTTCCTCTTTTTTTTCTTTATAATAATCATAATTACCATAATATAAAGTAACTTTGCCATCTTTAAATTCATATACTTTATCTGCAAATTTATTAATAAAATATCTATCGTGTGAAACAAAAATAAATGTTCCATCATAGGCATCAATACTATCCTCCAAAACCTCTTTTGTTTCCATATCTATATGATTGGTTGGTTCATCAAATATAATACAATTCATTGAATTTTGTAATAATATTGAGAGCATTAATCTTATTTTTTCACCTTCAGATAAATTTCCAATTCTTTTACTAATATTATCTTGATAAAAGTGATATTTACTAAGAATTCTTCTTGAAGTTTCAAAATCTTTTCCAGTTTCTAATTGAAAAAAGTCTATCAATTTTAAATTTGGATTTTCAAATTCTATAAATTGTGGTAAATAACCAACTTTAGTACTTGGCCCTACCATTACTGTTCCTTTATATTTTAAATTTTGATTACCAAGTATAGTATTTATAAAAGTTGACTTCCCACTTCCATTTGAACCTATTAAAGATACTCTATCTCCAAATTTTATATTAGCATTTACATTATCCAATATTTTATCTCCATTAGGTTTAAAAACAGTCAAATCTTTAACATCAAAAACAATTCTACTAGCGTTATTTTCTTCGTTGAAATTTATACTAATTTTTTTTCGTTGTTTAGGCTTTTTTACACCATAATCTTTTATTTTTTGAATTTTTGCTCTTAATTGTTTTGCCCTATCATACATAGCAGAACTTTTTGTTTGATTAGCTTTCTGAATAAAATAACTAACTTCTTGCTCAAGTTTCTTAATTTGTTGTTGTTGCAATTTAAAATCACTCATTTGTTTTTCAAATTCTTTTTCTTTTGCTTCTAAAAACATCGAATAATTCATATTATAAACTTTTGCTTCAATATCAGATAAATCTAATATTTTTGTTGATAATTCATTCAAAAAATAGCGATCGTGAGATATCATTACTATTGCTCCATTAAATTTTTTTAAATAATCTTCTAACCACTCTATTCTCTCAATATCTAAGTGATTAGTTGGTTCATCCAATAAAAAAATATCTGGTTTTTGTAACAAAGACTTTGCCAATTGAATAAGAGTTTTTTCACCACCGCTTAGCGTTGAAAATTTTTGTTTTAACATCTCATTTGTAATTTTTAAACCATTACAAATTTCATTTATTCTTAAATCAATATCATATCCACCAGCATTACTGAATTCATCAATTAATTCACAATACTTTCTTATATTTTTTTCGTATGAAACATTATCTATATCCTCAATCAACATCTCATATTTTTTAATCAATCTTTCTAACTCATTCAAATTTAAAAAAGCATCTTTTAAATAATCATAGCAAGTTCTATCATCTTTATCATCTTGTACTTGTTTTAAGTATGCAATCTTAGAATTTTTTTTAATGCTTATACTACCATTATCACATTTTTCTATTCCCGCGATTATTTTCATAAGAGTAGATTTTCCGCTTCCATTTGGACCTACGATTGAAAGTATTTCACCTTCATCCAAACTAAAAGAAACATTTTTAAATAAACATCCATATCCAAAATTTTTTTCTACACCATTAACATTTAATAACGACATTTAATTATCACACTCCTTTTTATATATAATACAGCAATTATTTATTTTTATCAAGATATTTTTTTAAATGTGTTATGCCTAAAATTAAACATTTTGGTTGTACTGAAAAATTAATTCTTATAATTTTTTCACTATCATCCATATACATTATTGAATTACCACATATTACTTTGATATTAGTTATCTCGAATAATGTACTAAAAAGTTCATAATAATTGAGATTAGTTTTAACTTTTAGTAATGCAAAAAAACCAGATTCAACATTATCTAACTTTTCTACAAATGACAATTCATCAACATTTTTAATCGCATATTGATAATCACTGTTAGACAAATACTTTTTTATTATTTTTTCACAATTCTTTTTTATATTAGTATTTAAAATAGAACTTGGTCCATCTATTAAATATTTTAATAAATAAAAATTAAATAAATATTTATTTATCAAATTTTTAAAATATTTTTTATATTGTTTCTTATTATTAATATTAAATGCAGCAACTAATGACTGAATATTAATAATAGAAATCGAATCCATTGTTTGATATATTTTATCCTGAATTTTGTTTGCTATATCAACATTTGAAACAATCATTCCTGATCTAATTGCCGCTAAATTGTAAGATTTTGAAATTCCAAACAATGAAATAGTACTATTAAAATATTCTTTAATTGATGACATTGGAACAGGCATTTTACTATTGTTAAATGTTAAGTCTCGATATATTAAATCATCTATTATATAAAAATTATATTTTAAAGATAAATTTCCAATTTTTTTTAGAATATCAATATTATTATAGCTCATAACTTTGCCTGTTGGATTATGTGGATTCATATTATATAAAAAAGATACCTTTGATTTACTATTTTTACATTCAAAATCTTTTATCGCGTTTTCTAAATCAATCGGATTTATTAACCAATCATTTTCTTTCTTTAATGGCAAAAATATAACCTTTAAGCCAAATCTTTCGGGTACAAAATCAAACAATCCATAACTAGGAACAGGTATAATAATTCCATCACCCATTTTTGCAAGACATTGAAATATCAAATTGAAAGCATGAGTTGTTGAATAAGTAAAAGATATATTGCCAGTAGTAGCATTAATACCAATATTGTTTAAATAGTTACTAATAACCTTTTTGTCCTTAGTATTTCCATTAGTTGGCTGATATTCATATAAATCTTTTCTTTTTGTAATTCTATGAATGCTTTTTATGATAGGTGGATAAGGTTTGTACTTAATTGGATCTCCAGACATAAAGTTGTATTTGTTTTCATTTATCAAATATTTGTTTTGATTTATATAATAATACATATTTACTGAATTTGTTAATTTTTTTGAATAATTATATTGCCCCAAACTTGGTATTCTTTCTTCACTTTGCTCACATCTCATAAAAGTTCACCTTATTTTGATTTGTTTTTTTCATTTCACTACTACGTAAATATATATATTTACTCCTTAATAAAGGTATAATATTAGCAGTAGAATTACATCTTTTCATAATTTTTTTATATATTAATTTATTTTTTGTTTGCTCATAAATATTGCACAATATTTTATATTTTTTTCCATTAACTATTTTAAAATATTTTGATAAATAGAAACTTTCTTTAAAAAAGAATGGGGAGAAAACTATATCTATATATATATCACAATTGTTTTTCTCGCATAAATTATATTGAACAAGTTCTACATTAACTTTTTTGTCAAGAAATTGTCTTTGCAATTCATCCGCAATTATCTTATTGGGGTAATAATTCGTATAGCCTAATGTTAACTTTTCAACACTATTAAACTTGCTTACTTTGCTTTTGTAATTATACTTTTCATCATTCAAAGAAAAATCATTTTTTACAATATAAACATCATTTAAAAGATGATTCAATTTTTCTTTATCTATGGCACTTAAAATATATCTTCTAACATTTCTATATTTTTTTGACATTAATTTCGAATTAAACTTCAATACAAACATTAAATTAGAATTATGTACTTCTGGTTTTAATTTTTCAATCAATTTCAGTGGAAATGTCGTTATATTAGTCATATCCAATTTATTATTTAAAAAATCTCTAACATCATTTCTTCTATATTGAACAAATTCTAAAGATTTTATTTCTTTACTATCTTCATAGTATATATTCTTTTTTAAAATCATGATATCTTTGCCAATAGTTTCTACATAATAAGGTCCACAAGTTAAATTTTCTTCAAATGGTGAGAAAGAATAATAGGATAATTTATCTAAAAAAAACAAGTCTTTCCTTTTTAAAATTATTATAATTTGGTCATTATCTATATATATTTTTTTGACATTTTCAAGCAAATATTTACCATAACACATTTTGCCCATAACACTGACAAATGAGTTATAATAATCTTTAACAGTTACAGTTCTTCCATTATAAAAATTTATATTATCTTTTATTTTTATGACATATTTATTCTTTTTAATTGTAATACTCTTGCAAGCATTTTTTACTATCTTCTTGCCATCAAAGGTAAACAAAGGATACATAATTCTGGAAAAAATATAATAACTACAGAAATCGTTAGAATATAGTGGATTATTTTCTAATGGCATATGGTCTATAGCAATTTTTCTCATAATTTGGTCTCCTTAAAATTCACAAATATCTCTTTGTTTAAACTCTTTACATACTTTTTTTCTCCAAGTAAATACATAATTATATCCCATGACATGTATGTAGAAATTATACTGTTTGTTACACCAAAAGAACTTTTACATGGAAAAAAATAATTAACTTTACTCAAGATATTATTTATGTTTTTTAAATATTTAATCTTACACGATTTGTTTGTTAATAGTGGGCCATAACTTCCTTCTGTTATTCCAACACCCCCAAAAATGCAAGGAACATTTAACTTTATTGAGGATTCAACAATGTTTTTTTGTAAACAATATGGTGGCATATCTGCTGAATTAATCATAAAATCTATATCATCTTTTTTAATAATTGTTTCAAGTTGTGAACTCGTTTCAAGCATTAAATCGTATTTTTTTATGACTGCATTTTTATTTTTAGACAATATATATTGTTCAAATAAATCTGTTTTTTTTAAACCAACATCTTTTTCTCTATATACGAATTGTCGATTCAGATTAGAAATATCAACTTTATCAAAATCTATTATACTAAACTTATATATTCCAACTGATATTAACTGATCGATTATAATCGAAGCTATCCCACCAACACCAACAAACAAAATTTTTTTATCATATAATTTTTTAAATGTATTATTAGAAAAAAAATTAAAAGCGAATAACTCATTGCGTTCATTCCTATTTTGGTATGATTCAACAATATTTTTGTTTGCTTCAACTATTATTTTATTACTGTAAAGTTTGTTAAAAAGTTTAGAAGAAACACATTCTTTACTAAAAATCATATATTTTTTACAGATTTCAGTAAGGTTATTGTAATCAGTTTCCGTAAGCTTTATTCTATATGCATTTTTGCCATCAATCAATATTTCATTATTTTTTAAGAATAATATTTTTTTGTTATCATTTAATATATATTTTTTCATCTTTTACCACCTTAATAAATTCATCATCATATAAACATACAAAAAGTTCCTTTTTTACATTCAACATCTTTTGATTTTCTAATAATGTTTTTGAAAAATCGATATTTTTAATAACAATATATGTTTTCTTATCAACTATACAATTGTTTTTACTTATTAAAAGATAACTATTATAATTTATTTTTTTTATCATTGCTATATAAGGAACAACATATTTATCCTTTATTTTTTTCCATTTTTCTTCTATTTTTTTTTCGTAAAGCAAATCAGCACTGCCATCAACTATTTTTCCATATTCACATTTACACCCACCAAGACAAACCATAAATAATGAACAATTTTTACAATATATTGATAAATTGTTTATATGCTTATTTAAAATTTTATTGTTTCTTTTCCATATTTTTTTTAATGACGTATGTTTAATATTACCAATTACTTGGTTTGAATTAGCACAAATTTTCACATCACCATTTATGTCTATCGCACAAAAATCAATTCCAGCAGTACACCTTGAAGCTAAATAATTGTATTTGTGTTCTGCAGCACATGGCACCAAACAATGCCCAACTTCTATTTCATAACCATCATTTATAAGTTTATCTACAATTTTAAATAATTCTTTTATATATGCAAAATTAATTGGCTTATTTTTTTCTCTACCAATCATATAAGTTCTGGTAATTGTTAGTGGTATTTTATTCTTTTTGCATAAATTTGCAACACTTTTAATATTATACTCATTAGTATTAGCAGAAGTTGCAGTAAAACAAACATCTAATAAAATTTTTTGATAATTTTTTTTAATCATTTCTATTCCTGAAATCACTTTTTCATAGCTGTGGCTATTTCCAACGATTCTATTATGATAATTTTCACTACCATGAACAGAAATAGAAACACAATCTATATAATCAAGAACTTCTCTTGCTACTGAAGTTTCTAGTAAAAAGCCATTAGTAATTACTAACTGACAAAAACCTAATTTATTTGCATACTTTACTATATCTAAAAATTCATTGTGTAAAAACGGTTCTCCACCTGTATAAAAAATTCTCAACACTCCAAATTTTTTCAACTTTCGAAGAAGTTGCTTGACATCATTTAACTTCATTTCTTCACTACAAGCATCTCCTTGTGAACAAAAAACACATTTAAACATACATTTTGATGTAATTTTAATAAAAACAGTTATTGGAAATTTATAATCAAGATAATTATATTTAGTATATACTATAGATTTATTGTATCTCATTTTTATTAATTATCCTCATTAATCTTTCATAATATGTATTAAGATATTTATCATAAAAAACATTCATTGTTTCATCATTAATCAAAACAGCATTATTCAACAACAATTTTTCAATTTTATTATCTCTTTCTTCAAAATAGTCAGGATTATTTCCTCCTAAATCCCAAACAATTTGATAGCTTTCATCTTTTATTTTAGAAACTATTTTTAAAAATTTTTGTATTTTTATTAATTTGTCATTTTTTAACTTAATATTGCTAAATAAATCATTAAATGAAATGTTTTCATTATTCAACAATTGCAACGACTGAATGTATGCCTCATAAATTGGATAACCAAATGGGATTATACCATCTAACAGTTCATTAATTGAAGCTACTACTTCATCAATAAATAAACTCAATATAACATCATTAGATTTTTTCTTGTATAATAAAAGTTTCTTGACAATATTAATTAATTCATGTTGTATATCAATTAATTCTTTTTCATCAAATATTTTTGAACATTTTTTAATTCTATTAAAATAATCTATAAAGTAAGGTAATTTTTTAAAGCGTTGGATTTCTTTAATCCATAAGTATTTATTTTCGTCTGATGAATATGATGGAGATTGATTAAAATTTTTTCTAACGAACATTTCAATTTTTTCAATAATATTATTATCAATACAGTTAGGTTTATGAATATATGTTCCATCAAAGGTGTATTCAATAAATATTTTTACACCATCAATTACTATTGATAAAAAATTATCAAAACAATCCAATTCACCAAAATTTAATTTGTAATCTTTTGAAATATAAAAATCTTTTCCAGGTATGGAAATAACATTGTTGTTGGCATCTAACTTTATTCTTGTTCCTGTTGGAAATAGTTTTGTTGCGTTGTCATATCCAACTATACACGGAATATCAAGTTCTCTTGAAACTATTGCAGCATGACATAGCGCTGAGCCGGTATTAGTTATAATTCCTTTTGCCTTTTTCATTGCTGGCAAATAATATGTTTCAGTATAATCACAAACTAATATTTTCCCATCTGGAAAATCTTTAATTTCCTTTTGTACTGTTTTAAAATCAAGATTAGAATTTATAACATATGTTTCTGCCTCTACTAATCCCTTTGAAGCAACTATTGTATTTGTAAAATTATTGCTATTATTTTTTTCTATAAAAACATCTTTGGTGATTGGTCTTGCTTGAAGTAAATATCCTTTTCCATCTTTATCAATACACCACTCGATATCTAAATTATCTTTATAACTAGTTATTGCTTGTTGAACTAAATTACACACATTGTTAAAACCATCAAAATCTATTAATTTGCCATTTAATATCACATGGTTATAATCTAAAACGCCATCATTATAACCAACAATTATTCTATTAGAATTAGATTTACCACTAACTAATTTTTCACCAGTTCCTTCAACATATTCAAATAAAGCACATTTCTCTCCTTTGGTATCCACTGAACTTGTAAAGCAAATTCCAGAAATTTTAGGATTAATCATTTGTTGAATTATAATATTCATTTTTACTTTGTTATTTGAATAATTTTGTGCTATAAAACTATTAGCACTTTCATTAACTTTATTTATTGCGTTAACAACATCATCGATATTGTTATTAACATTTAAAACTGTCTCAAATATTCCAGCAAATGATTTAAAATTTCCATCTTCATCACTTGCAGATGATCTTACGGCAAATTTTAGATTTTTATCAAAATTTTTTAACATTGAATTTAAGTCACCAATATTTTCATCAGAAAACGATAGTGAATCACAAACAACAAACCCTATAGGAACTTCTATTTTCGCATTAATAAGTTTGCACAAGCCATATGCTTTTCCTCCACCTTTACTGCCTATTTTATCTAAATTAATTATTTCCATATTTACTCTCCTTATTTACATAAAAAAAGCACTATTAAAATGCTTTTTTTATTAGCTTCTATGAACACAGCATTTTGAAAGAAGTTCTTTGTCTTCTAAATCACCGCCTACACAGAAAAGTTTTTTAAAAAATTTAAGCACTATAAACACCTCCTAAAGTCTCTAATTATTTTATATCATATATATATATTTATGTCAATAAATTTGTATATTTTGTTAATCTTTTTTGTAATGATACAATTGATGTGAAACAAATCTATATAAAAAAAGTGATTCAAG